>Ga0208197_1000007_pt1 | contig 286362 bp, 222 predicted proteins | sample AD_JPNNA4_MetaG_FD_184444 | JGI IMG/M metagenome (GOLD analysis project Ga0208197, IMG submission 184444) | Active sludge microbial communities of municipal wastewater-treating anaerobic digesters from Japan - AD_JPNNA4_MetaG (SPAdes) (version 2) | ecosystem: Engineered > Bioreactor >...
AATATTCCCTTGAAAAAACGGACGGCGGCTTTGATATCACCCTGTCTTCAAATACCCTGGCCCGGAATGTCTATCTGCAAACTGGGGATGAGGAAGGTTTCTTTTCAGACAACTACTTTGATTTGATACCCGGCCGTCAGGTGAAAATCCACCTGGAGACCGGTTTGCCGGAAGTGGAACTGAAGCAGGTGCTCACCCTGCGGACGATGGAAGATGCCTTTTAAGCGTGGTTCTAAAAACGGAACTGACATAAAAAGGTAAAGGCAATTCGGTTTTCATCGAAATATGTAATATCTTTGTATTACTTCACGTCAGATATAGATCTGACATTGTGTGTTTGGGGGTTAACATTTGAAAAAGGGGAGCTGTTGAGCTCCTCTTTTTTTCTTTAAAGGGGCGGATTAGTATTTTTTACTTATGCCGGCCATTTTCCCCGGGGTAGCTTCTTCGACGGGGATGAGTGTAAAGGTGTATTCGTAATTCCGTCCCGAGGGGTAGCGATATTTTTCGAGAGGCAGGGATCCCCAGCTGTCGACTCCGCCGACACCCCGCTGACCGAGATCGATGTTCCAGCGAACCAGGCTCCGGGGTTTTACGTCGGTGGCATGTTTCTGTTCCTTTTCAATGGGGCCGTAATCCATGCCGCTGCGGGCGTCGAAATCCTGTGACAGGTAGGGCATGGCGGTCATTTCAAATCCTTCTCCGGGTGTGTTGCTGACGGCCAGCCATCCCGTGCCTGCGGCATTGGTAAGGGCTGCCCAGCGGACGTGGGTTTTGTTGCCGTTTTCCTGAGGCCTGACATAAGGAACCATCTGGTCGGCTGCATTTCCGGAATAAAGGCCCACGAAGGCCGATACGTTGCGGTCATTGTAATTCTCATGGGGTCCCCGGCCGAAATAGGTCAGCTGATCGAATTCCGCCGGAAGGCAAAGGACCATGCCTACACGGGGAATGTCTGATTTTTCATTCCCTGACGCTTCCAGGATATTGGTGAACCTGACGGAACCATCGCCTTGCACTGTGTACCGTGTGGTAAAGGAGGAGGAGGTTTCTGAGAGGTCCCAGACGGCGGTGACCGAATAGCTGCCATTGTCGTTTTTTGTGGTGGTCAGATTCCGGAGTTGGGGATTCAGAGTCGCCTTTTTCCAGTTGATATTGCGAATGGGCATCCGGTTGCCGAAGTCGTTGTCAGTCGGGGCCCGCCAGAAATCGGGTTTCGGGCCGTAACCCTGCAGGATCAGTTCAGCGCCTTTGTAGAGGTAGCTGGTTAGTCTGCCCTCTTGCTTGCTGAAGGTGGCCTTGAAATCTTTACCGGTGATAATAAGGGTGTTTTCGTTTTCCTCGAAATTGAGACTTCCGCCGGGAGTTGCAATCTCCCTCTTTTTATATCCCGGAAGCCTGATTTGTTCATGTGCGACCAGGTGATTTGTGGGGATTCCCGGGGAGGCATGACGGGTGCGGGCCTCCAGGAGGAGGAAATATTCGGTGCCCGGCTCCGCGCCGATTCCCTGAAGGTCAATTTCAGTAACCCCTCCGGAGTGTGGAGGAATGTCAAGCCGGGGGATTTCCAGGTTTTTCAGGATCTTTCCTTCAGCCATCACGGAGGCTTCGATCCTGAACTCTCCCAGGGAGGTGAAGTCATAGAGGTTCTCGACCTGGATGCGGGCCACCTGGTCGCGGTAACGAAGCAGCCTGAAATTGATCCATTCGTGGCCCTTTTTGACTTCCGCCAGTTCGGGCTGGGGGGTGCGGTCGGCGTATACGATGCCGTTGATCAGGAAGTTGCCGTCGCTGGGCATTCCTGTACCGTAATCCCCGCCGTAGGCATAGAAACGTTTGCCGTCGCTGCCGGTTTTCCAGAGGCCCTGGTCCACCCAGTCCCAGATGAATCCTCCCTGCAGTTGTGGATACCTTTCGATGATATCCCAGTAATCCTGGAAGTTACCCCCGCTGTTTCCCATGGCGTGGTTGTATTCCGAAGGGATAAAGGGGCGGTCGAGCACCCTTTGTCCGAACCATTCAAAGGTTTGGGGATCGGGGTACTGGGGCACGATGATGTCGCTGTTCCAGTCAAATTCCAGGGCAAAGCGGCTGCCAATTTCGGTCCGTTCATATTGTACCGGCCTGCCGGTGCGGTCATGGGCTTTCATGGCCCTGTATCCGGCATAGAAGTTGACGCCGTTGCCAGCTTCGTTTCCCATGCTCCAAATGATCACCGAAGGGTGGTTCTTGTCGCGCTGCACAAGGCGCACCATCCTGTCGACATGGGCATGTTCCCAGTCGGGATCTTTGGCCAGTGACCGCTCGCCGTAATAAAGACCGTGCGATTCTATGTTGGCTTCGTCGACGAGGTAAATGCCGTATTCGTCACACAACTCCTGCCACCGTTCAGGCTGGGGATAATGGCTCGTGCGCACGGCATTGATGTTGTTCTGCTTCATCAAGAGGATATCCTTCATCATCAGCTCTTCGGTCACTACGTGGCCCGTTTCAGGATTGTGCTCCTGCATGTTCACCCCCTTGAGGGTTATGGGCACCCCGTTGATCAGGAGAAGTCCCCGTTTGATTTCCACACTCCGGAAGCCGATTTTTGTGGTGATGGTTTCCAGGAGGGTTCCGTTTGCATCGCGCAGGGAGAGGGTCAACTCGTAAAGGTTGGGAAATTCGGCACTCCAGGGTTTGATCCCGGTGAGTGGCATATGGTTCTGCAAAACCTTGTCAAAATCGACTTCCGCTTCTCCAAGGTCGGCCACCTCAACCATTTTCCCCACAGTTAACAATGGATGCCCGTTTTCGGAAAGTACCACATCGATCGTCCCCCAGTGAGGGTTGGTATTGCGGTTCTGTAATGAAACATAAATCCTGAGGATGCCGTTCCTGTAAACCTCATCGAGGGTGGAGACCACTTCAAAGTCACGGATGTGCAATTTCGGACGGCTGTATACCTCCACACTTCTTTCGATGCCGCTCATCCGCCAGAAGTCCTGGCATTCGAGGTAACTTGCCGTGCTCCAGCGATATACTTCCAGGGCCACGGTGTTTTTCTTCCCCGGGATGACATACGGAGTGATGTTGAATTCCGCGGGGAGTTTGCTCCCTTCGCTATAGCCTGCTTTTTGCCCGTTGACCCAGATGTAAAAGGCCGATTTCACCGATCCCAGGTAAATATAGGTCTCCCGGCCCTCCCAGCTTGCCGGAACCGTGAAGTCACGGCGGTAGGATGCCACGGGATTGTAAGTCAGGGGCACTTTCGGAGGTTCCGGTCCATTGCGGAATTCTGTGATCGGGGTGCGGGCATCGGCAAACTCATAAGGGTGATTCACATAAATCGGAACGTCATGCCCTTCCATTTCCCAGTTGGCGGGAACGGGGATCTCTTTCCAGCGTCGTACGCTGAAGGAAGGGAGGTAAAACTTTCCGGGCCGGGTGTCAGGATTGTGCGATAGCTTGAATTTCCACATCCCGTTGAGAGAAAGCTTGTAGGTTTCTCCTTCCGGGGAAACAGGGGTGAAAGCGGCCCTGCCTTTCTCCTTGTTTATGCCGGTCACCGCGGGGTTCTGCCATTCGGGGGTCTCTTGCGCCACCGCCATTCCTCCCGTGAGGAGTATCAGAAATCCTGCCGAAAGGGCAAGGAATTGTGCTGAAATAAAACTTTTCTTCATGGTGGTAGGTATTGTTTTTTTAGGTGTTGAAATCCGGTAAGTGGTCTGGTTGATCAGGTAACCCTCCTCATGAGATCATTGCCCTGTCAGGAGGGCGCGGACGATCAGCAGGTCGGAAGGCCAGGTGATTTTAATGTTTTCCCGGTTTCCCTGGGCCAGACGGATGGTCTCTCCGCTCTTTTCCAGTACCGAGGCGTCATCGGTAAATTCTGGAAGGTAATCCTGTGCATAAGCTTTTTTGATCAGGGGGATCCGGAAGGTTTGCGGGGTCTGGATCAGGAAGAGTTTGTCCCGGTCAAGCGGGTGGCTTGACATTCGGTCACTCCACCGTACCGACTCAGTGACGGGAACCACGGGAATGGCATTGCCGTGGAGCACCGCCATGTCGTAGCATCGTCCAAGGGTCGCCTGGCTGACCAGCGGCCTGACGCCATCGTGGATGAATACAATACCCTCATCCGGAATCACCGACAATCCGTTTTTAACTGATTGAAAACGGGTTTCACCGCCGGAAACCATCCGGACAGGGTGGGCAAAGCCCTGTTTTCTGCAAAGGTCAGACCACAATGGGATGTGTTCTTCGGGAAGGATCACGACGATTTCCATGGCGTGATCAAAGTGGATAAAGCATTCAAGGGTGTGCATCAACACCGGTTTTCCTGCGATTTCGAGGAACTGTTTGGGGTGCTGATGACCCATCCGGATCCCTGAACCTCCTGCAACCACCAGGGCGATTTTTTTCATTTGCGTAGAAATAAAAGGGTAAAAAACCCGTATCTTGCAAAACAATCACAAAAATAACATTCTCCGTTAAATGAAAGCTATTCTGGCCTTTTTGGACGATCTAAAAAGGAACAACAACCGGGAGTGGTTCCAGACCAACCGTGAGCGTTACGAATCGGCGCGCGAAAAGGTGTTGTTCATGACAGAACTTCTGATCCGGGAGATCAGGAAATTTGATTCTGACATTCCGCTGATGGATCCGAAGGAATGCCTGTTCAGAATTTATCGTGATATCCGTTTTTCGCCCGATAAGCGTCCTTACAAGACCCATTTCGGCAGTTATATCGGAAGGGGAGGCTTTAAGAGCAATCGGGCGGGTTATTATTTTCACATCCAGCCGGGAGAACATTATCTGGGCGGGGGAATATGGATGCCCCCGGCCGATGTGCTGAAAGCCATCCGGACTGCCGTTTATGATCAGCCCGGGGAGTTCAGATCCATCCTGGAGGATCCGGGATTCAGACGTTATTTCACCGGTTTCGATGGGGAGATGCTTAAAACTGTCCCGAAGGGATTTCCGCCTGATTTTCCCGATATCGCTTTGTTGAGGCCCAAATCGTATGCCTTTGGGGTCACCCTCACCGATTCGGAGGTGCTGGATAAGGGATATTTGAACAAGGCCGTGGATCTCTTCCGGGAGTTGTATAAAATGAACCGCTTTCTGAACGAAGCGCTTGATAATTATCTTTAAAAGATCGTAAGGCATATGACACTGATAAAATCCATTTCCGGGATTCGCGGAACGATCGGAGGAGAACCGGGAACGTCGCTTACTCCTCCTGATGTCGTCAGGTTCACGGCCTCCTATGCCAAATGGCTAAAGGAGTCTTCAGGGAAAGAGAGGTGCATGGTTGTTGTGGGGCGCGATGCCAGGATCAGCGGAGAAATGGTGAGGGCCCTGGTATGTGCGACGCTTTCAGGGATGGGGATTGATGTGGTGGACATCGGACTGGCTACCACGCCGACGACTGAGATTGCGGTTACCGGCGAGCATGCCGATGGCGGGATCATCATCACTGCCAGCCATAATCCGGAACAATGGAATGCGCTGAAGTTGCTGAACGGGAAAGGGGAGTTTCTTTCTGCGGAAGAGGGTGCCGTCATCCTCCGTTATGCGGAAGAAGGAGATTTTTGTTTTGCAGAAGTGCATATGCTGGGAAGCATGATTGCAAAAGATTACACCGCTGAACATGTGCGGCAGGTTCTGGCCCTTGACCTTGTGGATGCGGAAGCCATTTGTGCGGCCCGTTTTTCGGTGGCTTTCGATGCGGTCAACTCGGTTGGGGGAATTGCCATTCCTGCCCTCCTGGAGGCGATGGGGGTCAAGAATATTCTAGCGATCAACGGCGAGCCCACGGGCCATTTTGCCCATACCCCGGAACCCTTGCCGGAAAACCTGACGGAGACCTGCGAAATTGTCAGAAGCAGTAATGTGGATGTCTGTTTTGTCGTGGATCCCGATGTGGACCGGTTGTCAATCATCAGCGAAGACGGTAGCTTGTTCAACGAAGAGTACACCTTGGTGGCCGTCGCCGATTACGTGCTCTCCCGAACACCCGGCAATACAGTCTCCAACATGTCGTCAAGCCGCGCTTTGCGGGTGATCACCGAAAAATACGGAGGCAGCCATGCAGCCTCCGCGGTGGGTGAAGTCCATGTGGTGGCGAAAATGAAAGAGACCGGGGCGGTGATCGGGGGAGAAGGAAACGGGGGGGTTATCTACCCCGCCAGTCATTACGGCCGCGACGCCCTGGTGGGCATCGCCCTTTTCCTGACCCATCTCGCCAAAACCGGATTGAAATGCTCGCAACTGCGCAAAACATACCCCGATTATTTCATTTCGAAAAACAAGATAGAACTGACGCCTGATATCGACATGGACCTGGTCCTGTCAAGAATTGAAAAGATCTACGAAAAAGAGGAAGTCAGCACGATCGACGGAGTGAAAATCGATTTTGCCGATGAATGGGTTCACCTGCGAAAATCCAATACCGAGCCGATCATCAGGATTTATGCGGAATCCTCCACTCTGCAAAAGGCTGAAAAACTGGCCTCTGAGATTATCGCTCTGATCAGGCAAAACATTTAGAAGGACCGGAATATGCTCTTCTGGTAGGATGACGGAGGTTTCCCTAAAACACTCGTCAGACGTTGTACTATTTATTTTGGTTAACAATTCGCATCACCCTTTCCACGGCATCGTCGACCTGGGCGACGGATTCCATTCCGAGGGTCATGGCGTGGATATTCCCTTTTGTCACGGCATAGCGGATTGATTGTTCCCTGTCGGTGTCCGAAATTTTATCCCCGTTGCCGAATATTTTCATGCCGATGATCCCTTTGCCGTTGTCTTTTGCCTTTTTCAGGAGTGCCGAGACCTCTTCGGGGGTGTTGTCCATATGGACGCCGAAGGGGTTGATACGCGCCAGGATCACGTCGACCCAGGGGTCTCCGGCGGCTTCGATCATGGCCTGCCAATTGTGGCAGGAGACGCCTGCCGCTTTTATGATCCCTTTTTCTTTGGCTTCAGAGAGCCCCTCGATGAAGATTTTCTTTTCTTCCCGCCAGTTGGGTCTGACCATGCAGTGCATAAGCAGGATGTCGAAATAGTCGCTGCCTGTTTCCTGTCTGAAGCGGTCGAGGGTTTTTGCCACGTCGCCGCTTTTTTGCCAGTTGGTATCGCCGGTCCACATTTTGGACATGAGGGTGGTTTTTTCCCGGGGAACCTCTTTCAGGATATCCCTGACAAAGGTGTGGGATCCGTACGAGTCAGCCATGTCAAAGAAGCGGATTCCGCGATCCCAGGCATGCCTGGCCAGTTTCAGGAAATTCTCCCTGCCCAGGCGGGTCTGGTTCGATTGCTGGTTCCCTCCGATGGAGCCTGTCCCAAGCGCTACCCGGGGAATGGTAAGCCCGGTTTTTCCAAGGGCGACACGGTCAACAGCAGCAGCCTTCAGCACATCATTTCCGAAAAACGGAAGTTCGGTCGCAGAAACCGGAAGTGCAGCACCTGCCAACGTGAACCCTGCCAGTCCGGCAGCACTGGTTTGAATAAACCGGCGACGATCAAATTTCTTCATTTGCGCTCATTTAAATTGGGTTTCAAGATACGAATTTTTTAAATTAGCTTTTTGATGAACTTTTGTATAGGTGATATATTCCCTATGACGTTTTTAAACAGGAACGCTATGAAGAGGTATTTGTTTTTACTGCTGTTCAGTCTTTCAGGAATCACTTTGTTCTCCCAGAATCTCCAGTTGCATTATAATGTGAGTGATGGACGCAAATACCTGACTTCCATCGTGGAACTGTTTAGACCTGACCGGCATGGTACTTTCACCTGCTGAACAATAAGATCTTCTTTTGCGGATTTGCCGATTTCTGGAGGGAGGATAATCTTTTTGATCCCGGTTTTCCGCCCATTTTTTGCTGAAGTTCATGCGCTGAGAAAAATTTTCTCCCGGAATCAATAAAATTGTTTATTTTTGCACCGCAATAGGGTTGTTAGCTCAGTTGGTTTAGAGCATTACCTTGACAGGGTAGGGGTCACTGGTTCGACTCCAGTACAACCCACAAAATGCGGTCCTACCGGAGCCGCTTTTTTTTATATCTTCAGGAATATCTTCCGCCGGTACAGGATCCACAGTATGAGGAAGATGAGTGAAACGTCGGAGAGGGTGATCAGCGCAGGATAGAACTCGCCGAGGTACTGTTTGGTGCCATAGAGCAGGGAGCGGGAGATGCTACCGAAGTTGATGACAGAATAGAGCATATAGGCCGTAATGGAATTCATTCCATAGATCTTCAGCCAATTGAGATATTTCCCGCCGTTGCGGATGTCGACCAGGTAGTAAAAGAGCGCCATGAGCAGGAAGCAGAGGCCGCTGCTGTAAAGGGTCATGGAGCTTGTCCAGATCTTCTTGATTACCGGCATCTGGAAGCCCCAGAGGAGTCCGGCCACCACCATGGCTATGCCGCCAATGATCAGCCATTGTACTTTCTGCATTTTAGGGAGATTCCCCTTGAGGATCTGCCCTGCGAAGACCCCGGTCATGACGGTAACTCCGAAGTTGAGGCTGCTGAGGATCCAGGTGTAGCGGTAATTCCCGAAATCAAGACCCGTTTCGGTGACGGTCACTCCGTCGCGGAAGCGGCCCAGGACGATGCGGTCGACATATTCGGCCAGGTTGTAGTCGGGGGTGAAGTTGCCGCCCCCGAAACTGCCGGCCTGCACGAAGGTGAGCAAGGCCCAGTAGGAGAGCAAAAGTCCGGCTGAAATCACGATCTGCCACCTCAGCCGGAGGTGCAACAACAGGAGGGCCGATATGAGATAACCCACGGCGATGGCCTGCAGGGTGTTGGAGAAGAGGTATATTTTCTGCGGATCCAGGCCCAGGAGGTTCCCCTGGCAGACCATACCCAAGATCCAGAGCAGGAGAACCCTTCTGAGGATGCGACGGTACAGTTTTTTCCGGTCGTCGCGGCGGGTGTATTTGGAAAAGGCGAAGGGCATGCTGGCCCCGGTAATGAACATAAAGAGCGGCATGATAATATCCCAGAAGGCAAAACCCTCCCATGCCACATGCTTGAAATGGGGGGTGATGGCCCGGAAAAAGGGCAGGTCGGCGGCCTGGCTCACCTCCATTAGCACCGGCTGGAAAAAGACCAGGCAGAAAAGGTCAAAACCCCGCAGAACATCGATTGAGCCCAGGCGGACATTCTGAAATGGTTTCTTTGTCATGGTTGTTTATTTAGTTGATCCTGGTACTCCCGATACCTTCCTGTAATCCTTCCGACTTTGCCAGAACGGTGATTGTTCCGGCCTTTTCCGGCCTGACAATCACCTGGCATCGGCCCCGGTAGCTGTTTACCAGGGGCTGCTGAAAGCTGTGCATGTCCTGCGGATTATCATTGCCCACGGCCTGCAGCCGGCCTCCGGTGATCTCCAGCTCCACCGGCAGTTGACTGTGGGGGACTACCAGCCCGTTTTCATCCACAATCTCAACATTGAAATAGGCCAGATCGTCACCGGCCATGGAAAGGCTCTCTTCCTCGGGGGTCACCCTGACGGAGAAGGGTTTCCCGGTGGTTTTCAAAACCTGGCGGGCGACTTCCATTCCATCCGAAAGAGCGATGGCCGTGAGTTCACCCTGCTGATAGGGCACTTCGAACTGTGCAGTGAGTCTGGTGCTGTCCGATACTTCCTTTGTCGCGATCACCTCCCCGTTCAGTTCGAGGCGCACCTGTTTGCAACGGGTGTAAACCGACACCAGGAAGTTCTTCCCTTCGTGGCCTTCCCAGTTCCAGCATTTCCACTCGTCGGGCCACCCCCAGTAACTGACGAACTCTTTTTTACCCTCCGGAAGGGGGGCGTGGACCATCATCTCAAGGGGGGAGTTGCGCCACACCACATCACGGAAATACATCTGCGGTTTGTTAACGCCGGTGATGCTGATATCGCCGCAGTTGGCGTTGAACCAAGGCCAGGGGGGTGCGAAAACTGCCCGATCGCCTTCCAGCCAGGTATGGCCGATCCCCGACTCCCCGAGATAGTCCATGCCGGTCCACACGAAATCGCCAATCACATAAGGCTGTTTTTCCACCATCTGCCAGTTTTCAAAGGCCTCTTTGGGCACCGATTCCGTGCCGAGTATGATTCTTTCCGGAAATTTCAAATGGTCGGGTTCATACTGCTGCCACTGGTAATTGTAACCGTGGACGTCCAGTTGGGCAAACGCGGGCGCGGTATCGTCCCAGATTTTTCCCGGGTTATCCCAGAAACCGCAAACAGCCTGGGTCACGGGACGGGTGGGGTCAAGCGATTTGACCTTTTCCGACAGCATCCTGTAAAGGGCCTGTCCGGAGGAGTCGGCACGTTCCTGAATTTCGTTGCCGACGCTCCAGATGATGATGGAAGGGTGATTGCGGTCGCGCAGCACCATCGCTTCGATATCCTTTTCCCACCACTCATCGAAGAAACGGTGGTAGTCCTGTGGGTTCTTGGGTTTTTGCCATTGGTCGAAAGACTCATCCATGACAAGCATCCCCAGTTCGTCACATGCATCAAGGAAGTGCTGCGACGGGGGATTGTGGGCGGTGCGGATGGCGTTGAAGCCTGCCTCCTTCATGGTCTTCACCCTCCGGAATTCGGCCGTCCGGAATGCCGCAGATCCCAAAGGACCGTTGTCGTGGTGGAGGCATCCCCCTTTTAACAGTACAGGCTCCCCGTTCAGGAGGAAACCTTCTTCCGCGGAAAAGGCGATGCTTCGGATGCCGAAACGCTCTTCCACGGAATCAAGCACCTTATCACCCTCCCTGATCTGTACCTCCAGGGTATAAAGGTTGGGATCTCCGGGGGACCAGAGGGCAGGGTCCGCCACTTCGGTTTCCATTTGGACGGCTCGGGTCTCCCCCGCTTTGACGGCCACTTTCTGTTCATCCGCCGCCACTTCCCTGTTGGCACTGTTTTTCATTCTGATGGTTACCAGCACCTCCTTATCTTCCACGGAACCATTGGTGGCGCTGACCTCTGTTTTAATCAGTGCTTTCTCAGTAGTCACAGAAGGCGTGGTGATATAAATCCCCCACAGAGGCAGGTGGACGGGATGGGTTATAATGAGTTTCACGTCGCGGTAAATGCCTGATCCGCTGTACCAGCGCGAGTTTTTCCCTTCATTTTTAACCTGTACAGCCAGCAGGTTCTCCTCACCCGCGGGAAGGAGATGGGGGGTCAGGTCATAAGAGAAGGCCGTATAGCCATAGGGATGCTTCCCGAGGTGGTTCCCGTTGATCCATACATCGGCGTCCATGTAAACCCCATCGAAAAGCAGGGTCACCAGTTTGTCCTGATCCTCCTTCCCCAGGGTGAAGTGTTTGCGGTACCAGGCTGTACCGCCCATTACATGGCCGGTAGATGCACTGCCGGCACTTTTCTCCGAGAAAGGTCCGATCTGTTTCACCCCTTCCTGTGGAGGAAGGTCCTCGATGCTGTAATCATGGGGCAGGTCGAGGGTGCGCCAGGAAGAATCATCCAGGGTTGGATCCTGACCATTTTCCACGTCGGCGCGGAGAAACTTCCAGTTGGCGTTAAGGACCACCTCGCGTGAGGAGTCAGGTTGGGCACAGGCCGTAATCAGCAGACCGGCGATGAAGAGGGAGAGCAAATGCTTACGTTTCATATTGTTTCAGGTTAATTCTAAGGTTGAACTTCTTATTCTTTAGGCTGTTATTCGCTTGGCAGCGGGTGTGAAGCCTGGATTTTCAAAAACTGCAGGAAGTTGGAAGTCAATTCATTGTTCTTGTAATGGTCACCCCACTGTTCCGGCGTAGATCACCAGGGCCAGTCCGGCAAGGAACAGGGCAAACATAGCGATGAGCATTCCGGAAGTGCCTTTGGATCCTTTGAATTCCTTCCAGATAAAGACCCCCCAGAGTGCCGCCACCAGGGTGGCTCCCTGTCCGAGACCGTAAGAGATGGCATAGCCTGCTTTTCCGGCGGCAATAATGCTGAACATCATACCGGTGCACCAAATCATTCCTCCCAGGATTCCCGTGAAGTGCTCCCTGGCAGCTCCCCGGAAGTAATCACGCAGGGGAACCGTTGATCCTTCGAAAGGTCTTTTCATGATCAGGGTGTTGAAGATGAAATTGCTGGCGAAGATTCCGAGGGAAAAGATGAAAACTGCCGTGTAGGGGGTCAGCAGACCTGCTTCGGGAGTCTCATATACCGGCGCCATGGAGCTGGCTACGAACCGGTAAAAGAGGGCCATCAGGATCCCTCCTGTCACCGACAGCAGAATTCCCTTAGCCGGAATTTTGCTTGACTGGACAGCTTTTTTCCGGTAGGCCGCAGCATCGAGGATGATGGCCATGGTGATCAGGGCGATGCCGGTGAAGAGCCAGAAGGGGTTCCCCTGTGGTGTGGCCAGGTAGTTGATGACCACGCCCAGCACCAGCGCGATGCCGATACCCACGGGAAAGGCTACCGACATTCCAGCGATGGAGATGGCCGCAGCCACAAGGATGTTGGCGGCATTGAAGACAATTCCACCTAGGAAGGCATTCCCCAGAGGCCTCATGCCGGCCTGCGCCAGATCCTCCGGGAAGCTGCGTCCCTGAGATCCCAGGCTCCCCAGGGTGAAGGCAAAAATGAGGGACATCAGCACGATCCCAATCACATAATCCCAGTAAAAGAGTTCGTAACGCCACGATTTCTGCGCCAACTTCTGGGTATTGGCCCAGGATCCCCAGCACAACATGGTCACAAAACACAGAATGATGGCCAGGGCATAAGAATTGACAATGTACATATGATTTAAGTTTAGATTTCAGATTTCAGATTTAACGGGTTGTTATTCAGGACAATATTTTAATAAGGTTCAGATATCATCATTACTGAAAGGAGAATCGATGGGTTTTGCTGGTTTTTGGGGCGGTGTTGAATACCACGGCCTCTGAAATATACACCCTCGCTCCCTCCGATTCGGCACATTTTTCTCCTTTTACCTCCAGCTGAAGGGTGTGGATCCCGGCAGGGAGTCCGGTGATATGGAAAAGGTCCATGTTAAGGTGTTGCTGGCCGGCATGGTTGAAAAAGCAGTCAATGCGCCGCCGGAAAGTTTCGTCGATATAAATATCGGCGATGCCTCCGTCTTTCACCCAGTTGCCCACCAGGGAAACGCCGGTTCCCTGGAAACGAAAGGTGAGTTTATCCCCTGCATGGCTGCTGAAGATCGCTTTTTCTTTCAGCGGTTCCGAAGCATGGGTGTTGGTGAAGCCATATTTTTCCCATTGACCTTCGGGTTGCCAGTGACTGCTGTCGGAAACCGGGACCCTTTTTGCGAACACCAGATCGGGGAAAGATTCTTCAAAGGGCAGGGGTTGCGGATCCTGGATGCTGATCCTGAATGTTTCGCCGGTTTGTTCCCCTCCGTTGGCGATAATGAGTTGACCGGCGTATGCCAGAGTCTGATCCACGGCTTTGTTGAAGGAGTAATCCGTATGGATGAAAAGGGAGTCTCCGATGGACTTTACCGCTTCCTGCCACTCCAAAGGAAGTCCGCCGAATCCTGTGATCAACCCCAGTACCGCCATGGCGTTGGAGGGGTTGCAGTCGGAATCCTGTCCGCAGCGGGTGGAAATTTCCATGGTTTTCAAAGGATCTCCCTCCCCGTAAAGCAGCCCCATGACAATGTAGGCTCCGTTCAGCTTGGCGTCGATATTGAAAGAGGTTCCCGATTCGCAGATTTGTACCTTTCCCCATTTGGCCTCCAGTTCGTTCCATGCCTCCCGCCAGTCGGAAGGAAAGTGGTGGTGCAACAGGATCACGTCCCTGATGATTTTGGCATAGTCGCTTTCCGCAGGAATGGAAAGCAGCGCTTTTTCGATGATCTTCGGGATGTCATTTTCAAAAAAGGCTTCGGCATAAAGGGCGGCCACGAAGGCTCCGCCATACACTCCATCGCCGTAATTCATGATATGTCCGGTTTTATCGGCCAGCTGGTTAGCGGTGACCGGCATTCCCGGGCACATGAATCCGATGTAGTCGGCTTCGATCTGGAAGTCGATATCATCGGCATGGAGGTTATAATCGGGGTGTCCCGACCGGGGCGGGAAGATGCTGTCGAAAAAGTTCTTCCGGGCCTGCACATTGGCGTGCCAGAGGGGGTAGCCTGCCTTGGCGAGGAGTTCCTGGGTTTTCTTTGCCGGGGCGTCCGTGCCATAGCGGTCCATGGTCATCAGGAAGGTGAGCTGGACATAGATGTCATCCTGCCAGAGGGCGCCTTTGACGTCGCCGGGAATCCAGTGGATGGAATCTTCATAGGTCTTTCCCTGGGCCCTGAATTCGGTTGGGGCGCCATAGGTCACCCCGATCATTTTGCCTGCCCAGCCTCCGGCGATTTTGTCCTTCAGGGCATCCGCTGGGATTTCCCGGAATTGACGTGATGATTCACGGATGCAGGAGGTTATCAGGAGCACAGAGCAAAAACAGAGAAATGTGTAATGGTTCATCTTTTAAAATTTTTCTGAAAACAAGGTTTAGAAGAAAAACGATGAAATGACTTCGTTTCTGAAAGGTATGGAAGCCTGTGCTCCGGGGCGGGTTACGGAGATGGCGGCAGCCCGGTTGGCAAAAAGGATCGACTCTTCCAGGGATTTTCCTTCGGCCAGGGCGACGGCCAGCGCTCCGTTAAAGGTATCCCCCGCGGCTGTGGTATCCACCGCCGTCACCCGGGGTGCAGCGATGATCCCGCTTTTCCCCTCTGAAAGGAAAAAGGCTCCTGCGGCCCCCAGGGTGATAATCACGTTCTCCACTCCTTTTTCGTGAAACAGGGAGGCTGCTTTAAGCGCCGAAGGCTCTCCGGTGACCTGAATGCCAGTGAGCAGCGAAGCCTCGGTCTCGTTCGGGGTGATCAGGAATAGCGTCTTCAGCAGTTCATCAGAGAGAGGGGCTGCCGGGGCCGGATTGAGGATTACCCTGGTTTTCATGTCGCGGGCCTTTCGGGCGACATATTCGACCGTTCGTATGGGGATTTCCAGCTGCAGAAGAAGAAAGTCGCACTGTTGCAGTTCCGGCAGGGCCCTGTTAAAGTCTTCAGGGGAATAGGTGCCATTGGCCCCCGGAGCGACCACAATCGTATTTTCACCCGCGGAATTCACGGTTATCAGGGCCACGCCGCTTGGGATGACCGGGCCGACCGTCATGCATCCTACATCGATTCCCTCCTCCCTGAGGAGGTTGGTCGCCTGCTGTCCGAAGAGGTCATCCCCCGTTTTCCCGGCGAAAATGACATCACCCCCCAGCCTGGCTGCGGCGACGGCCTGGTTGGCCCCCTTGCCGCCGGCATTCATCAGGAAAGCCCCACCCAGGATGGTCTCTCCGGGAGTGGGGAAATGTGTGGTGCGCACCACCATATCGGTGTTGCTGCTTCCGCAAACCATGATCCTGGGACGTTCCATCTACTCTTTCATTTCAATCCTGATTACCGTGTCGTAGGGAAGCGGCTTTTCCGGAGAATCGCCGGTGTTGATAAAGAGATTCCCCTCATCCATGTTGCCCCACCAGTTTTTTACCCAGGAGAGTTCCGCTCCCGAATGAAGCATGAAGATGTTTTTTATCTTGTCGTCAGGAACGCCTTGGGCATTCAACTGCCCGATATTGGGATGCATCCAGTGGACGTACAGGTTGTTGCTTTTGCGGGTATATCGGCCCCAGTCGGGTTTGGGGAGTCTACAGGAACCTGCCCCATAGATGCTTTCGCTGTTGCGTTTCATCCATTTTCCCACCTCTTCCAAAATCGCCACGCTCTCGTCGGGGATAAGACCCCGGGCGTCGGGGCCCACATTGAGGAGCAGGTTGCCGTCTTTGCTGACGCAGTTCACCAGGCTTTGGATGACCAGTTCGGGCGATTTCCAGTTTTTGTCGAGTTCATGATACCCCCAATGGTTGTTCAGCGTCAGGCAAGTCTCCCAGGGGATGGGATTCCCGTACTGGTCAAGGATGGGCCCGTCAGGGATGCCCTGTTCCGGTGTCTCGAAATCGCCCAGGAGACTGATATTCCGCTTGCCGGCAGTCAGTCCGACATGAGCTTCAAGGCGGTTGTCGAGGATGATCCCGGGCTGATACTTTCTCACCATATCCACCAGTTCCCTTGCTTTCCACTTCTCGCCGCTGTAGTCGTCGAAGGAGTAGTCGAACCACATGATATCGAGTTTGCCGTATTGGGTGACCAGTTCTTTCACCTGTCCGTGCATGTATTTCAGGTAGTTGTCCCAGTCGAATTTCCGCTTGGCGTATTCTTTGTCATCACGCTGAGGGTGGTTCCCCACGTTGGGATAGTCGGGGTGGTGCCAGTCGATGATGGAGAAGTAAAGCCCCACTTTCAGTCCTTCGGCCCGGAAGGCATCGAGGAATTCCCTGACCAGGTCGCGGCCATCGAAACGGGAGCTCAGCTTATAATCGGTCAGCTTGCTGTCGAATAGGCAGTAGCCGTCATGGTGTTTGGCGGTGAGCACGGCATACTTCATGCCGGCGGCTTTGGCCAGGCGGGCCCATTCCTTCGCATCAAACTGCCCGGGATAAAAGGCATCGATGTATTTCTGGTATGCTTCGGAGGTAATTCGCTCGTTCGACTTTACCCATTCCCCACGGGCGGGCACCGCGTACGCTCCGAAATGGATGAACATCCCGAACCGGGCTTCCCTCCACCATTGGGTCCGCTCCATCACCTTGCTGTAATTTTCCAGGTACTCCTTCGTGGGTTGATCCTGGGCTACTGCCCATGTTCCGGAGGCGGCCACCAGAACCAGTAAAATAAAAATCACTTTTTTCATATGGGAAAATATTATTATGGTTATTAAAATCAGTTTGTTCCCCGGGGAGTTGTCTTTTCCGGATATTCCATACGCTTTGACTGTAATTGGCATAAGGTACGAACAAAACAACAGTTCCCGGGTGAATTCGGGTTTGAATTTACTTTAAAAGTTGATTCCGGAGAAGTCAAAGAGGCAAAAAGGAGGGAAATCTCAAATCTCTTTGCTATTTTAACGCTCTATTTTAAAATGACAAACTTATGAAGACATCAAGAAGGGATTTTCTGAAAACAGGGGTTTTTGCCGTTGGAGGAATGGCATTGTTGCCCGGACTCTCCTGTTCGGGAGGTAAAAAGGGTGCTCCGGTCGTTGCTCCGGAGCGGATCATCGCCTTGCAGCTCTATGGTGTGCGTGACGAAATGGGGAGCGACCCCCTGGGAACGCTGACCCAATTGGCTCAAATGGGGTATACCCATGTGGAGCATGCCAATTATGTGGACCACAAGTTCTATGGCTGGACGGCCGAAGAGTTCAAGAAAGTATTGGATGACCTGGGGTTGAAGATGCCCTCGGGCCATACCGTGCTGGGGAAAAACCATTGGGATGAGGCTACGCAGGATTTCACCGATGACTGGAAGAAGCTGGTCGACGATGCGGCCTATATGGGGCAGCAGTACGTGGTGAGTCCCTGGCTTGACCAGAGCATGTACAGCGACATGGATACCCTCCTGAAATATATGGAGGTCTTCAACAAATGCGGGGAGCTCTGCCAGAAAGCGGGCATGCGTTTCGGGTACCACAACCATGACTTCGAATTCAGCCATAAGATCGGTGAGGAGATGCTCTTCGACCTGATTATGCAGCATACCGACAAGGACAAGGTGGTGTTGCAGCTCGACACGGGTAACATGTACATGGCCGGCGCTTTGGCCAAGGATCTGCTGGCCAAATATCCGGGAAGGTATGACAACATCCACATCAAGGACATGATCGCGCGGGCCGACGGGAAGGGGTATGAAAGCACCATCCTGGGCAAGGGGGTTCTTCCCATCAAGGAGATTACTGACATGGCCCGCGATTCAGGAACCACCCTTTTCGTCATTGAACAGGAATCCTACCAGGGCCTTGCACCCCTCGACTGCATGAAGGAAAACCTGGCAGTGATGAAGGAGTGGGGGTACTGACGCTCTTCTTCCGGCTTATTGAAACTGCCGGTGATTAACCGGACCATTTCTTCTGGTGTAAGAATGTAAAATGAATACAAAAAGCGTTGCAATTTTGCAACGCTTTTTGTATTTTTATTGCTGATATGACCACAGATCAGGCATTAGAAAGACTTTTCAGCAAAAGGGCCTGGTATAAAAACTCAGGTATTGGGGGAAGTACGGCCCGGTCGTACAAAAAGCGTTTCCTGGACAACAAGCTGGACCTTGAAGCAAAGATGAAAATCCTCAGGGTATCCGGATTTGATTTGGTTCAGGAAATGCAATGGAAAGAGAACGTTGATGCGGATTTTTTAAGGAGGGAGTTGTTCGATAAACTATTGGAATATAATGCTTTCTGGTCTTATGATCTACAGTCTATTGTTTCTGTTTCCGATGAAATTCTGATTGAAAACGTTTTGTTGCACCTGGATCTGGAAGAAATCTCCTTACTGTTCAGGCTTTTCCCGACCCGGAAAATTAAAAGGATTTGGAAAGAAAGGATGTTGCGAAGGGAACCCCTTTACCACAACCTGAACATTTTGTACGCATTCTTATTCTTCCGGATTAAAGATCCTGACCGTTATATCCGTCAATTTGTGAATAATCAAAACCGGCGTTTCTATGAAAGGATTGAGCCTTCAAACTGAGAAACTTCTGATCAGCTTATCCGAATTGCCGTTTATCCGGGAATATACCCTTATCGGGGGGAGTGCCCTGGCTTTGCAGATTGGTCACCGCTTAAGTGAGGATCTGGATTTTTGTATCTGGTCAAAGAACCTGAAGAAAGATAAGCCCACTGTGGATTGGCCTTTGATTGAAAAAGAACTGCAACCGGTGGGTAAAATCACCTCCAGGGATGTTTTAGGATTTGATCAGGTCAATTTCATCGTGAATAATGTGAAATTAACCTTCCTGGCTAAACAACATCATCTTAGTCCGCTAAAAACACCGGTTCACCTACTTAACCACATTTGTTGTGCTGATGTGGAGGCTATCGGAGCCATGAAATTGGAGCTTATCCTCCGCAGAAGTGAATTCAGGGATTATTATGACATTTACTCCATTCTTAAGGAGGCCTGGTCCTTGAAAAAACTGGTTCTTATGGCCTCGAAATATTCGCGCCACCTCCTGAAAACCCGGGATGTCCTCAGTTTTCTGTCCAATGGGGATAATTTCCGGAAGGATGCCCGTTTCTCCTTACTTCATCCGGTATATGATGTGGATCACAGAGACATTGCCGCATTCATCAGGGAGATTATTTTTGAGGAATATGGTTCTTAAGAAAAATCCGGATTCCCCGGCAGTTCCCAACCTCCTTATTTCAGAGTACCTGCGTCAGTTTAAAAGTCCAGGCGTGCTGGCAGGGCATATTGCCGGGGTGGATGGCCGGCGGGGTGATGGTCAGCTTTCTGCCGGAAAAGGAGCTATTCACCTTAACCGGGCTTCCCAGCAAACTTACCTTTCCCGGTTTGCCGATGCCGGGGATAACCAGCGGTTTTTCAGGCCAGCGGGTGCAGATCACATAGAGGTTGTTCTCTTTGGTCGTATAATAGACGACCTGTTCCTTATTGACGGCTGACTCCTTCTCTGCTGTCAATCCCTTCTCTGCGGACGGCCGGTTTTTCCAGGGCTGAGTGCCATAGATAGCCTCTCCATTAATCTTCAGCCACGCTCCCATGTCGAGGAGGCGCTGCTCCATAATTACCGGGATAAGGCCGTCGGCCGTGGGGCCCACATCCAGCAGAAGGTTGCCCCCTGCTGCCACTTTCTCCACCAGCAGCCTGACCAGGGCGGCGGATGTCATATAGTGTTCCGTGGTTTCGATGCGGTTATACCCGAAAGAGGTGCCGATACCCCTGCATTCCTCCCAGGGGTGGTGGATGTCGTCCAGTTCTTTGTTGTTGTGAACCATGTCATACTCGGTGGTGTAATATCCGCCGTGGACGCTGCGGGTCTCTTTGCCCCACCGGTCATTGACCACCACACTCTCTTTTACTTTTGATTCGTTGTACAGCCAGGCCAGAAACTGTGTGCTTTTCCAGGTTTCCGAAGGGTGATCCCACTCCCCGTCGGTAAAGATCAGTTCCGGTTCGTATCGGGTGACCAGGTCCTTCAACTGGGGCATCATATGCTGGTCGACATACTGGTTCACATTGCTGCGGTAGAGGGGGTGGTACCACTCGTAAAGGGAGTAGTAAAAGCCCATGTGCAATCCGGCGGCTTTGACGGCTTGCGTCAGGTCACCGCACAGGTCGCGGTGAGGGCCGATGTCGACGCTGTTCCAGTTGGGGCTCTGGGCGCTGGGCCAGAGGGTAAATCCTTCGTGATGCTTCGAGGTCAGCACCACATAGCGGGCACCCGACTGCTGGAACAACCTGGCCCATTGCCCGGGGTCGAAATGCTCCGCCCTGAAATCCCCTGCAAAGTCCTGGTAATGAAAACCGGGTCCGTACATCCGGTCGTGATACTCCCTGAAAAGTTTGCCTGCAGGGCTGTTATCATTGATGCGCCACCAATACCACTCGGCATATTTGGCATAGATCCCGATATCGGCACTGGCCGGCGCCCAGGCCGGCACCGAATAAAGCCCCCAGTGAATGAAAATGCCGAATTTGGCGTCGGAAAACCATCCGGGAAGCGGACGGCTGTCAATGGATGCCCAGTCGGGCGTAAAAGGCTGGCTATGTACTGGTGAAATACCCGGCAAAAAAGCCAGGAAAAGAATTATAAAGAAAGTCCTATGCATAAAGCGCTGTTTTTTGGTTTTGATCAAGTTCAGGAAGGCTAATTTAAGCAATTTTACCCATTATGACATCAGGATAAATCATTCTCTCCGGCAATGACTTATTACGGTTAATTTTCGATATTAGTCAACGTAATACCTTTGGAAGTTTACCTAAAATTCCAACCTAATGGACAACGAAAAAAGCTCCATCAAGGAAAGCAGTTCCGGCGGGCTGGCATCGTGTGGGGGCCACAGCCAGGGGTGGCCGCCTTGATCCCGCAAAAGGAGAATAGAAACTTGCAGGAGGAAGATGAGAAATGAGTGACAAGATCCTCCTGAATTCAATATATTTCGCCATATCTCTGTTTTTACAGGAGTTATGGCGAAATATAGATCTATAATTAGCCATAAGTGTATTTTTTTGTATATTTATGGCGAATTATAAATGCCGGCGTTATGACGAAAATTATAGGTCGTTTGAAAGAGCAGAATGAATTACAAAGGTATTATCAGTCGGATACCTCGGAGTTTATTGCTGTTTATGGCAGGCGGAGGGTAGGAAAGACTTTTTTGATCCGGGAGTTTTTCAACAATACTTTTGATTTTTATCTAACGGGTCTTGCCAATGCCAATTTGGCTTCTCAACTTCTCAATTTTCAGTTTTCGATGCGAAGGGCAGGACTTACCCATGCTCCGGTTGTTAAAAACTGGCTTTGTGCTTTTCAACAACTCATTGAATTGCTGGAAAAATCCCGGAATAAGCGAAAAGTGGTTTTTCTGGATGAATTGCCCTGGATGGATACTCCCAAATCGGATTTTATGAGTTCCCTGGAGCATTTCTGGAATGGATGGGCATCGGGCAGATCGGACATCGTATTAATTGTTTGTGGATCTGCTACTTCATGGATGATGAATAAGCTTTTGAATAACAAAAGAGGATTACACAATCGGATCACGCAGAGGATACCCCTACGGCCGTTCACCTTGCTGGAATGCAAACAATTTCTGCAATCAGTCGAAATAAGCTGGGAGGAATACCAGATAACAGAATGTTACATGATTTTTGGGGGGATACCCTATTACTGGAGTCTCTTAAGAAAAGGACTCAGCCTGGCCCAAAATGTGGATTACCTGTTTTTCCATGAAAGTGGGGCATTAAGGAATGAATTTGGAAATTTATATGCTGCCTTATTCAGAAATTCGGATAAATATGTTCAACTGATGGAAACGATAAGCCGGAAAAGCAAAGGATTAACCCGTGGGGAACTGATTAAATCAGGTAAGGTTAAAACGGGAGGAGGCTTGTCCAAAATGTTGGAAGATCTGGAAAATTGTGGTTTTATTCGAAGTTACCTTTCTTTTGGAAAAAAATCACGGGATAAAATTTTTCAGGTAACCGATTTCTTTACTTTGTTTTATTATCATTTTCTGAATCTGAATTTTGCAAGCAGTGAGAATCACTGGAGTACAATGATTGACACTCCGCAGCACCGGATCTGGAGTGGTTATGCATTTGAACGGGTATGCGTTGTCCATATTCAGCAAATCAGGCAAAGTCTTGGAATCTCTGGAGTTCACTGCAGATATGCCTCATGGCGAAGTAAAGGAACGGGAAACGGAGCTCAAATTGACCTGCTGATCGACAGAAACGATTCGGTGATCAATCTTTGTGAGATGAAGTACTCTATCCATCCATTTGCCATTGATAAAAAATATGCAGCAAACCTGCGAAATAAAATAGGTACTTTTAAAGAAGAGACCCAAACTTCCAAATCTGTATTCTTAACTTTCATTACTACCTTTGGAGTAAAACAAAATGAATATGCAGGCATGGTTCAGAGCGAAGTAAAAATGGCAGATCTTTTTGTATGATTATAGTTTTCCATAAACGATTTTGACAAACATCTTACCGGCCGTTATGATGCCATGAAGGAAGCACCTATTTGTTTATCATTGCCGTTTATCATTGCCGGACAAATTACTGACGAGTGCATTTAACTTTCTGAAAAACGTTATGGAAAGTTTATCCGTTTGGCGGAAGAAGCGAGCAATCTGCAAATTGATCTGGAAAAGTTTCCGGTAATTAAAGCATGGGCATAATTGTCGGGTAAAGGATCGTGTTGGTTTGTCAAACCAAGTTGAGTTGTAAAAGAAGCCTTAAGAAAATAAAGTCTGAATCTGCTTTTATCTAAAATAGACCTGTCATAGGTTGTCAGTCGTTCGATGTCAACAGAAAGACCTTTTTCTCCTGTTTTTAAAGAAAAACTTGAAGAGGAGGGTGTGCCGTCAGGTTTTATGAAATCAGGGTGAAGAAACAGGACTCTTCTCAACAGACGGTCATTATCTTCAATGGTTATTTGTGGCAAAGATTCACTCATTGAAAAATTCTATAAGATCCGTGTATGAACTCACATCCTCTTTTTCCAGAATACAATTGTTGTTTTCGTAAAGCAGAAGTTCTTCGGAACCATCAGGATTGAAGTATATTTCGGCAGCTTTTTGATCCTTGTTCAATTCGATCATTACTTCACCATTAATTCCGGGAGATACAAAATAAAAAGGTAGAGAAACGTTCGCGTTTTTGAATAAAAAACGTCTGGCATTTCTTATTGACATTAATGATGGAGGAATAGCACCATAAGAATCCCAATTATATTTTAAGCTTGTAAAGCTGTTTAGCTTTTGTAATAAATCGATTATATCTCCTGAAAAAACAGTAATATCCGGAAAAACCGTACTATTCGGAGCAACGTAGTTCCTTCTTTTTACAAACCATTTAGGAAATATTTCTTCATTATCTGGTTTAAGAATGGTACTCATTGAGGCTTGCTCAGGTTTATCGGCTAATAAAACTATCATAAAAATCCTTTTTACAAATTTCTTTAAAAATGTTTGAACAAAATCCATGTGCTTTGCTCAGCCAGGAAACCAATTCTTCACAAGTCAACGCATTTTTTCCAGAAACCGCATTTTGCCAGATGAATATTTCCTCATTTTTATGGTCTTGTCCATTTGAAAAACTAATTTCAAGCGTTCCCACCTCGTTGATTTCAAATGTTTGTTCAAAATTAAACTGGCTCAATGGACCAGGAGGAATGAAATTGTTATTAAACTCAACATTTATATTCTCTTTAACGAAATCCATCCAGTTGGTAAACCTATAGTTTTTTATGTTTACAACGTCAATATAGCGTAATGTATATGAAATAAAGGCCAACTCAGTAGAATATGCATTTTTGATGTTTAATAATGTGTCTTTGGCCAAAGGGAAAAAAGTATCTTCCCATGTATAATTTTTTTCAGTGTCATTTAATGTTACAACTCCAGGACCATACTGAATAACCGGCCAAATCCCATCTTTACTCCAGAACTGGTGAACAGGTTGATGGCTAAGCATTTGAAAAGGTATACCACCAGGTATTTTCACTTTGTAAACAGGAAATTTGCTGTTTATGGATTGTTGAAATTTCCCCAAGGCAAACGGGTATTCAGGATCAACAAATGTTTTAGTATGAGGATCAATTGAAAGTTCCCATTTACCCTCAAATATAACTTCTTGTAATGGAGCGTATGGTAATTTCTTCGGAGTCATGATACAAATATACATTTATATCACAATAATGCCCCAAAGAATAATCCGTCATTTTTCCCCCGGCGTAAAGATTTCCCGCAGTTCCTTGTTGCTGAGGTTGCCGATCCAGCTTTCCCCGGTGGCCACGGTCATTTCCGCCAATGCCTTTTTCTTCCGGATCATTTCGTTGATCTTTTCTTCAAAGGTGTTCCGGGTGATGAAGCGGTGGACCATCACATTGTTTTTCTGACCGATCCGGTAGGCCCGGTCGGTGGCCTGGGCTTCCACCGCCGGATTCCACCAGAGATCGTAATGGATTACATGGCTGGCGGCTGTCAAATTCAGTCCGGTACCTGCGGCCTTCAGCGACAACAGGAAAATGCGGTCGGCGTGGTTGGTCTGGAACCGCTCTACCATCTCCTTCCGTTGGTCGATCGAACATCCCCCGTGAATGTAAAGCGGTTCGTTGTGGTACCGTTCTGTGATGAAGTGACGGAGCAGGTCACCCATTTGGGTAAATTGGGTAAAAAGCAGGACTTTCTCGTTGCTCTCTGTGATGCTGTCGAGTTTGTCGAATAACAGTTCCACCTTTCCGCTCAGCGAAGCGTCTGTCTCCCCGTTTTTGAGGAATTGGGCGGGGTGGTTGCAAATCTGTTTCAAGGCGAGGATCATCTGCAAGACCAGTCCCTGCCTTACGAAGAGCGCTTTCTGGTCGGTGCCGGAAACCCCTTCAATGGCGTCCATGGCTTCATCGAGGGTTTTTTCATAGAGTCCGGCCTGCACACTGGTCAATGACGCGTAGCTGTCGATCTCGATTTTGTCGGGCAGGTCTGAGATGATGTTTTTATCGGTTTTCAGGCGCCGCATCATAAACGGGGCAGTGACTTTCTTCAGTTTGTTCGCTGTTTCGCGGTCGTTGAGTTGTTCAATCGGTTGTGCCCAGGTATCCTGAAATTCTTTGAGGGATCCCAGGAATCCGCGGTTGCTGAAGTCCATGATGCTCCAAAGTTCGCTCAGCCGGTTTTCCACCGGCGTGCCGCTCAGGGCAATACAATTCCCCGCTTTGATGGATTTGATGGCTTTGGTTTGCTGGGTTTCCTGGTTTTTTATGTTCTGGGCTTCGTCGATAACCAGGGTATGCCACTTCATCTTTTTAAATTGATCGGCATCCCTCCTGGCCATCCCGTAGGAGGTGATCAGGATGTCAACCTCACTCAGCCGTTTCAGGTCGCGTGTGGCGCCGTGATAAATTTCCGTCAGCAGGGATGGTGCAAATTTCTGGATTTCAGCCTGCCAGTTGGTTAGTAACCCGGTGGGAGCCACCACGAGTACCTTTTCCTTCTCGAGAACTCTTTCTTCCTTGAATTTGAGGATGGTGGCTATGACCTGGAGGGTTTTCCCCAACCCCATATCATCGGCAAGCACCGATCCGAAACCGATCTGTGCATTGCGGTAGATCCATGAAAAACCCCTGTGCTGGTAGGGGCGCATCAACGCCTGAAGTCCTTCGGGCAGCTTGACTTCTCCAACGTTGATCAGCTCGCTCACCATTTCTTTTACTTCATCGGTCATCGAAACCGGTGCCCCCTGGTATTCCCCCGAAAGCGCCGCCCTGAGCATCTGGAATGCTGAAATTTCCCCCGGTTGGGATAAATGGCGGTGGATCTTTTCCAGATCTTCCTTTTCAACATAGATGTATCTTTTTTTAAATCTGATCAGTCCTTCGGATCGCTTCAGGAGCTTCTCAAACTCCTCCGGGGGCAGCAGCGTATCACCGATGGCGATCTGCCAGTCAAAATCAAGCAACTTATCAAGCCGGAGAAACCCCCTGGCTGAAGGCTTGCTCTTCAATTTAACACTGGCTTTGGGCCTTAATATTTCCTGCAAAGATATGGGCAGCAATACTGAAATGTTGAGGAGTTGGATGGCCGGAATCATTTCCATCAGGAAACGGGTAAAAACCTCATTGGTCATGATCAGATCCTCTTTTCCACCGGCATTGATGTAGGTGTCAAGTCCCGAAATGAAGGCGCTTAACTGGGTCAGCGATTGCAAAATTTCAAAACGTTCATTTCCATATTGTTCATCCTTGAGTATGGTCTGCAAAGGGGTGGACGCTTCGTTTGGATGGTTTCTGTCCTGAATGTTCACCTGGACAATAAACCTGTTATCCCTGGTTTCTTCCACCAGGAGCATGGGTTTAAACCTGCCCTGTGTAAGGTAATATTTTTGAAGCCAGACCTGGATACCCCCCGGCAGGGATTCTTCCCCTGGCAGGTTAAAAGGATAGGCCGCTGACTTAAAGAAAAGGGATTCAAACAGGTTATCCTCCACCCTGTAACTGACGATCCGTACGATTTCGGTAATAAAGAGCGAAAGGAGGTTCAGGGCGGGTTCCCTGTTGATGACTGTGAGTTTCTCCCCTTCCTGCCAGTAACAGAGATCGGGCAGCAATATGTTTTCCAGCTCATCCACCAGCTTTTTCACATCGCTGCTGATCATCGCCGGTAACCAGCGGACGATATAAGCTTTCCCGGTTAACCTGACGATCTGGGGAACAATGGCACCATGGGCGACCAGTTGCAGCGAGAGGTGTAGCGCAGTGTGAAGGGCCGCTGTCGAGGGCTGGTAGTCGTAGATGCGGGAACTATGAATCCGCGAAAGCTGTAATAAAAGTTCCGGGATGGTATATTTAAGGTCATCGATCCATACCTGTGCCCTGAACTGGTCATTCAGGACAATCGTGAGTTCCGAATAGGGGTTGATCTGCTGCTCTATATTAGAGGCTCCGGAAAAGAATTCTTCAAGGGCGATTTTTCCCTTTGCTGCCTTTTGGGTGCTTTTGACCACCCGGGTCAGGAGTGCACGGTATTTTTCCCGGAAATCTGTTTCTGACGTGGTATAAAATGCCGGAGAAGGGGAAAGAAGGGCTGTCAGGGGTTCGTGGAGGGATTGAAGCCCGGTGAAGGAGAGTTTATTATATGCATTTTCAGGATCAAACTTTGTTGCGGATTTTTTCTTCTCTAAACAAAGCTCCTTAATTCCTGGAATTTCCATGTTTTCTTTATGGATCACAATCCCAAGCTGGTCAAGTCTCCGGAGAAGATCTACATTATGGATGGTGAAAACCTGAAAGGGATTGTTGTCAATCTCCGAAGAGACTTTGTAGATGACAGCAGCCAGGTGTTTGCAGGGAACAGCCCAGTCGGGACAGGAACATTGCATCTTCAGGTCGCTCCACTGGCGGGGAAAAACCTTTAACCCATGTTTCATTGCCAGGTCAAGCAGGGAAGGATCCAGTTCGCGATTCAGCAACCTGGAAATGATCACCGGTTGCCGTGTGAGGTCCCGGAGAAAATTCTCCAGTTCGGGATCAAAGAAGGGAGGCATGATGATATCGACTTTGTATGGCCGGGGCCGCGACCCCTTCACTTTGGCCGAAATGTGGTTGCCGGTAATGGTGATTTTCTCCACCGCCCCTTTTCTGGCATAGGAGGCTCCGCGTGGCAGCCGGTTGCTGAAATCAATGTTGTTCAGCGATTGCAGCCACTTCTCTCCCCACCAGGTTTTTCCGAAGGATCCGCTCATAATTTCTAAGTTGGAGTTGGAATTTTGTTGACAGGCACAAAAATAGAATAATCGGCATATCTTTTCGATACCAGATGTTCGTTTTATCCAATGGCGGCGAACACGGACACGAACAGTTCCGTGATGAGCTGGCGGCTTTTACCGAATATCCTCAGTTTGTACGGTTAATTCTTTGCCTTCCTGAAGCTGACGGTGAGAAATAAACCATCCCTCCAATTTATTACCACCGTAGGTAATTCCTTGAATTTTCTTCCCGTTGCCGCTCTTTCTGATGGTAAATGTGGTATTGTCGCCCAATGTAAACCGGATTTTGTCAAACAGCGGAACTGTAACCATATATTCAGGATCTGCCGGGGAGTAAGTATACAATCCGATGGCGTTGAAAACATACCAGGCTGACATTTCTCCGGCATCGTCCATCCCGGCATAAGCCAGTTTATCTGCCCCCATATCGTAAAACCTGCCCATGATGCTGTCCAGTACGGCCTGGGTTTTCTCTTGCCTGCCGATGAAGGTATAGGTATAAGGAATATGATGGTCGGGTTGGTTGCCATGACAGTAATTCCCGATAAACCCGGTCATGTTGTGGGCCTCGTAGCCTTTCCAGGGTACCGTGAACAACGAATCCAGCTTCAGTTCAACCGCCTGATGGCTGGGGTAAAGGGCTAACATTCCATCCACATCGTGCGGGGCAAAAAATAGGGATTGCCAGGCATTGGCTTCCCTGAACATGTAAGCGTAATAAGGGTAAAATGGATCAAAATCTTCAATCCAGTCGCCGTTGTCAATTTTTCCCCTCCAGAAGCCGGTTCCCGGGTCAAACAGATTCTTGTAATTGCCTGTGCGTCCCATGAGCATCCTGTAATTTTCCTCATCACCCAGTTCTTTGGCTATCAGGGCTGTGGCGTAGTCGTCATAGGCGTATTCCACCGTTTTGGTGACCGCTGCCTTGTATTCATCCCAGGTAGGGACATTTGTCGTATCTTTTTCGGCAATCCAGCCCCTTTCCATGTACTCGTCCAGATAAGGCCTTCCGCCACGCCCGGGAACTGTAGCATTCTTCAACAGCAGCTTATAGGCCCGTTCCAGGTCAAAATCTTTCAAACCCCGCAGATAGGATCCAGCGATAAACACAGAAGCATGATCCCCGTGAAAGAAAGCAGGCATATATCCTCCTCTTTTTTCTCCTTTGTCGGTAAGGGATTGGATGACGTCAAGGGTTACTTCCGGAGAGATCATCCCCAGCAATATGAGCTTATTTCGGTAGTCGTCCCAGAAGGAGGGATTGGTGTAATAATGGAATCCGTTATTGACGACGTGGTTTCTCTCGTCGGTATAATCCTTGTTGACATCGCTTCGGAGTGCCGGCCAGAGGAAGGATCTGTAAAGGCAGGAATAGAAGATTCCTTTTTCCCGCTCGGTTCCCCCTGTCACCTCAATTTTTGACAAAAGTGATTCCCAGGTCTTATCCGCTTCCTTGCGAACCCTGGAAAAAGGCTTGTCTATCATTTCCTGTTCCAGGTTCATTTGGGCATTTTCGACACTTACAAAGGAAAAACCTATTTTAAGTTCCAGCGGTTTTTTCCCTTTGCTATCTCCGAAGGTCACCAACGATATTTCCCGGTCATCTTCCTTTAATTGTTCAATATTATTCACCGGGTAGTTGGAGAGTGCATAGAAATACAATTTCCCCTCCGCCTGTTGGAACCCCGTGAATAGATGATCGCCGGTTTTCTCGATTTTCCAGTTGGTCACGCGGTTATTGGAGCGGGTCATGTCGGCAACCAGTTTTTTTTCTTCTCCCGGGGGGAAGGTATACCGGTGGTATCCGCAGCGCAAGGTCGAAGTCAATTCGGCATTGATGCGATAGCGTTTCAGAAACACCTGGTAATACCCGGGATGTGCGGTCTCATTTTCGTGGCTGAATCCCGACCTGTAATCTTGAGGGGTGATGTTTCCCGTAACCGGTAACAGGGGAATATGCAGCAGATTCCAGTGCCCTTTGTTGGTGTGGGCAAATCCGTAGATGACCGTATCTTCATACTGGTATCCGGCACCGCTTCTGAACTGGGTTACCGGACTAAGCTGAACCATGGCATTGGGCAGGGAGGCGCCGGGAAACACTTCAGCGCCCCAGGTACGTTCCCTGATTTTGCGGACATATCCCAGATCTTCAGGTTCCCATAGCGTTGCCGTTCCCAGCAATGGATTAACATAACCGGTGAGTTTTTTGTCGGTCCTGCAACCGCAAATTATAAACATACAGGTAAAGAGGAGCAGGTGTTTGTTCATAAGTGAACTGTTAATTCGTCATGATTCCAATAATTTTACGGATTTGTTATAATTTACCAAAAAGGCTGTATTTGTTCGTTCATGTGAAACGAAGTTCAGCGGAGTATCGCGAAACTCATTCCATTTGGGTAATGAGCCGATCCGTGATGCTTTCGATATGTAATTGAAACGCAGTTTTGTAAAGGACAATATGTGAATAAGGCGAATGATTACAGCATTCCGGAATTTTGCAAATGGGCCGCTGCTTCGATCATCATGCATCCGCTTGTCTGTTCGGTCAACCCGGTAGAGGAACCCGGTTTCACCCTCCAGTTTGGGCCAAAGAAAACCTCAGGAAGCGTTGTCCCTTGCGTCCACAAGGTTTCCGCGTTGTGTTTCATGAAAAGAAGGTATCGTTTTTTATCGGTGGCATCCAGTCTGTCCTGTTGAATCAGGTCGGTAAAATATCTGACAAAAATACCCTTAAAAAGACCGCCATCACCAGTTCCCTCACTTTTAAGAATGGAATTGTCCACCAAACTGCTGATGGTATAGTTTGCCGCTAAAACTGCATCGTTCAGATAAGATTTTTCATTGAATATTTTATGTAATTCCACTGCCGAACCAATGAAAGTCCCCTGGTTATAGGTAAAAATCCAATTCTGGATTTTGCCGGTTTCGCTGTTGATATTGTCATAAACGATCCCGTTGTTGCTGTTGAAAAGGGTTGATTTTTCCCAGTTGTAAATTTTAAGAGCCCAATCTTTGTTTTTTTCGTCGCCGAACTCCTGGTAAAGGCGGGCAGCCAGGATGCATGCCGGACCATTGGAACAGGCGTTTTTACTGTATTCCATTCCTTTTTTCCAGGTGATACCACCACCGGCATTCTCATTCCACCCGACTTTTATGTACTCCCAGATTTCGAGTGCGGCTTCTTTATATTTCACATCGCCGGTGACTTTGAAAGCGCGGAGGATAGCCAATGCATTCCACTCCATATCGTCGTAGTAGTCATTCTTAAAAGTATTCCCGTTTTTGACCTTCACCCCTTCAAACCATTGGCTTATGTAATTTTTATAAGTCACGTCACCGGTTCGCAAATAGGCGTCAATGATGACATCCAGGGCATGTGCCTGTGGCCAGTACTGAAAATTCAGCACACCCGTGCTGAAAGTATTAAAACACTTCTCTTTGACATTCCAGAATGAGCTTACCAGCGCTTTGCTGCTGCTGTTGGCGGCAACATTCCAGTCTATTTTTTCTTCCTTATCCTGATCATTGTCGTTATTGCTAATATCTTCTTTGCATGAAATAAACAGCCATGGCTGTAACAAAAAGAGTATTAAGAATATTTTCCTCATGTTATAGGTCTTCGAAAATTGATTGGAGAATAAAGAGATAAGAGTTCGGCAACATGAACTCTTATCTCTTTTTATTATACTCAGGCCGGTATTATTTGGTTACGGAGTGTGTATAAGGTTTATCAGCCTGAAGATAAATGGTGTAAACCGCAGGAACGCCGTCGAAATCACCCATTAACTTCCACTTGTTATCCCATTGCGTCAGGTTTGTTAGTAATTTGAGGTAGTAGTAAGATTCAGCGGTAGTTGGTGTTGGGCGGGAATCGGTCTGGTTTAAAGTACCCCATTCCAGTTCCTTCACTTCCCCTGCTCCGCTATTCTCTTTTACGAACATTCTGAATTTATAGCGTTCATCTCTTCCCCAGCCTTCTTGTTTAAAGGTAACCGTTTCTTTGGCCTGGAATATTCCATTTCCCTTGTAGGGTAATTCAAACAGTAGACTCCCGGCGGGACTGAAATAGAATCCGATTCCAAGCACCAGGGTATACGTGCTGGCCCCGGTATTGAAATCGAGGGTTATTCTGTAAACTCCTTCAATTGGTACCGTCGAGGATCCGTTTTCTTTGACCAGCCCATCGGCTGTGTAAAATTTCCGGGGAGTGCCGCTGCGACTGTCGGTAAAATAATAGGGGCTGTTGGCTTTTAATTTAGTATAGACTTCAAATTCGCCTCCTGCGACGGCCTTCATCTTTTGAGCTTTTGAAAGGTCAGTACCCCCTTCGGAACCTTCTCCTGTAACATACACATCAATGGGTACTTCTTCAAAGCCTGCCAGGCGCGTAATCGTAATGGTGTTTTCCGAAGCTGCCTTCATGGCTTTTGTGCCCTTTGAAGAGAATACCGTCCATTTAACCGAACCTGTCTCTGATGGGAAAATTCCGGCCATTCCGGCAATCTTGTTCAGTTGTTTATGTGACAGGGTAACATGGTTGTTAAAACCGTTGTTCCCGGAATTAACCATGTACACGGGATCTGAAAAATCCCCGTCAGGTTTGTCAAAAGCTATCTGGTAAACAGCAGTACCCCCCTTTTCCACCTCAATGTATTCCCACTCGAAATATACAGAGGCTGAAGGCAAAGGCTCCAGCTTGATGGTCTTGCCATTGGCAGGTTCAATTAGCGCTTTAACCTCTGTTAACCGGTAGTCGGGGTCGCCCATCGTGTCGTTGCATGCCATCAGTATTAAAACCAACGCAGCTAAACAGCCTGTTTTTATTAGTATATTCTTCATAATATTTATCCTCATTATTTTATAACTAAATTGTGGGTGTACTCATTTTTGGGATTCAATGAGAACATGATATCATAAGTTTTGTCATTCCACCCAGTTGTGGATGGATTTTTCCAGATCTGGTTGTTGGTCCACTGTTCCACATTGGTTTTTTCCACCATGTAGTAATAGGCATCATTTCCGGTAGGTTTGCTGTCATTATTGATTGCCCTCCACTCGGTTTCTCCCTTGGAACTTTCCATTCTGAATTTATACCGGTCGTCATTGTTGTCATTCCCAGAAAGGCCGGTAATGGTGTGGTTGGTCAATTCCCATATTCCAAATCCTTTATAGGGCAATTCAATTTTTCGCTGCGACCAATTAAGGAACAGGTTCACTTTGGTGACCTCCTTGGTAGTAAACGCACCAATGTTAAAATCGATATAGTATTTGTAAATACCTGTTTTTGTCACGGTAGAAGTTCCTTTTTCAACAACTTTTTCCCCACTCAGGGAGTACTCAACGGGTGAACCTGTATTAGAACTGACAAACTTGAAGGGCTGACCGGCAGTTAATTTGGTATAGATTTCAAATTCCCCATCGGTAATCTTCTTCATGATCAGTGCATTGCTGAGTTCTCCTCCAGCTTCTGTTCCTGCTCCAGTAATATAGAGTTGGTTGGGAATATCAGCGAAGCCGGCCAAACGCGTTACTGTCAGCATGCGCTCTTCCTCCGCTTTTACGGGATCTATACCTTTTGAAGAGTAAACAGTCCATTTAATGGTACCTTTTGCCGAAGATTCGATCCCTGCCAATGCAGCAATTCTATTCATTACTTTGTGGGAAATCATGGCATGATTAGCTCCGCCGTTATTCCCGGAAGCCGTAGTATAAATCGGATTGGAGAAGTTGCCATCGGCTTTGTCAAACACTACTTCATATAAAACGGTTCCACTGTTTTCAGCTCTGGCAGGTTCCCATTCAAAATACAAAATTGCCGAAGCGGAAGATTGTAATACAACCGCTTTCCCATTATCCGGTTCATATAGTTTTTTTACCGGAGTCACGCCAATATCTCTGACTTCCCCATCATCACTGCAGGCAAAAAAAGCAAGAATCAGAGATATCAGCAGGATTATTTTAGGACCTATTGTTTTCATAATTATACAATTTATAAATTGATACGTTGAAACCACATAATAATTAATACCCATTGTTTTGCGTGAGATTCGGATTGATATCCCTTTGGGACTGGGGAACTGCGAACAGATAATCCCTGTCCTTGTTAAACCTTCTCATATCCAGTTGGATCAACTGGGTATTATTGGCTGCGAACTTGGCGCCATGAGGATTGCCGTTCATGACGGTTTCAATAGTTTTCCAACGGCGGATGTCGAAAAGTCTCAAGCCTTCCACAGCCAATTCACATCGGCGCTCCCGCCTGATGATATTCCGGAGGTCAGTACCGGGATAGTTCAATGCAGAAGCATCGGTAAATCCGGCACGCTGCCTGATCGGCTTGATGGTTTTGTTCCAGATCTCTTCATTCATCTGTCCCAATTCATTTTTAGCTTCTGCATACATGAGCAAAACATCGGCATACCTCATAAGGATGAGATTCAATCCTGCCTGAAGACTGGCCGGAGCCGTCGGATCGAAATACTTCCTAAGGTAATAACCCGTTCCCGTGGAGTTCTGTCCCGGCCCGGCGTATTCATCCAGATTGGAAGCCCCTGCCTCTTTTGAAGAACCGGGTTTGATGTAAATCGTCGAGGAGGTGCCGTTACCTTTTATCCATTTATATTCGTGATAAACAATGGTTGCGGCAAAGCGTGGGTCCCGGTTGCTGTAAGGATTATCTTCATTGTAACCGGAGCCCGTTTCGTGGATGGCTTTCCCGTTTTTCATAATGTAATCGTCGACCAGTTCCTGGGTTGGGGCAAATGCATTGATGCGCCCTCCTACCGAAATTGGGATTGCATCATAAAACTCGCCCCAGGTTCGGAGGTTGAGAGTGTATCCCATGTCAAGAATGACTTCACTGTTGTACTCATTTTCGGGTAAGAAAAGCCCTGGATAACTCGGAAACAAGGCATACTGTCCGTATTCGCCATTCATGATTTTTTCACTTACTGAAGCTACATTAGCCCAGTCGTTTTCATATAAGTAGGTACGCGCCAGCAGCATCATGACGGCTCCTTTGGTAATCCTGCCATTATCGGAGGCTGAATAGTGTTGTCTGGTAGGTAATATTGTCACAATCTCATTCAATTCCTTTCTGACGAAGTCTATCACATCGGCTTTTGGAGTACGGGCAATGGTATTGGCTTCCTGTAATGACAGGTTTGCTTTAAACAGGGGAACATCTCCATAATGAGTGGTTAGTCTGAAAAACAGGGAGGCTCTGATAAACCGGGCTTCAGCTATCATTCTTCCCTTTAATGTTTCATCCAGGCCTCCAACCCTGTCTATGTTTTCCAGGAAAGTATGACATGTTTTAATGCCTTCATAACAGTTTCTCCATTCGTTGGCAAAGCGACCCAGGGCGGCATCAGCCTGTCCGGAGGTAATGATTTTCTCATCCGTATTTCCCCTGCCTTCATATAGGTTATCAGAGAGTCTTTCATTTGCAAAGAAATAATTGGCTCCGAACATCTGACTATAAGCCATACTCAGGACGGCCGAAGCTTTTTCGGGTGAGGTCCAGTAATTTAGGTCAGTGAATTTGTTCGTAGGCGCTAAATCCAATTCGTTACATGAGGGAAGCACCACGAGGATCAGGCTGAAAATCCCGATATAGTATTTAAAGAATCCTTTTTTCATAATATCAACCTTTTTAAAATTCTAAATCCAATCCGAATCCATAATATACCAAAGTAGGATAGTTACGGGCGCTGTTTGCACCAACACCACCAATGCCACCCATGTTATTACCGAATTCTGAAGACTCAGGATCGATAAAAGAGTTTTTCGACAGCGTCAATGCGTTCTGTGCATTCACGCTGATACGCAATTTCTGAACGCCGAATTTAGAAGTGAATTGTCTCGGTATGGAATATCCCAGTTGGATGTTTTTTACACGCAGGTAAGCTCCGTCTAAAAGATAAATATCGGTGCCTGCCTTTCCCCAGTTGTTCGCGCTGGAAGGCGATCCGGGGGCTACCAGCCGGGGCCATTTTGCTTCAGGATTTGTGGGTGTCCAGAAATCAAGCTGGTGCTTGTAAATAGCATAGGAGTAATTGGAATGGAAGGGTTCCACCAGTTCACCCCGTACATACATGTCACGTTTTCCGACACCTTGAATGAGAACGTTGAAGTCGAAGTTATTATAGGTTAAATCGTAGATGAATCCGAAGGTGTATCTGGGGAATGCGTTTCCGAGTACCGTGCGGTCCTTTTCATCGATCACCCCATCTTTATAAGTATCCACATATTTAACATCTCCCGGATGAACTGAAGCGCCAAGAGGAAGGGCGCTGTTGGCAATTTCATCATAACTCTGGAATAATCCGTCGGTTTTATAGCCGAAATAGGATCCCAGGGCTTCACCTTCCCGGATGAGCTTGTAAAGCTGGTCGGTCTGGTCAATACGCTCTTTCCCGCCAAAATCGGTAACTTCATTTTTGGTATCCGAGATATTCAGATTAAAATTATGACTGAAATCACCTGATTTGAGTTTATAGTTGATTGTTGCCTCCCAACCGCGGTTTTGCATGGTTCCGGCATTTTCCTTAGCGGCTGAACTCCCGAAGACAGAGGAGACTTCCGGTGTTAAAAGAATATCCCAGGTTTTTTTTCTGAAATAATCCAACGACACGAAAAGGTTGTTCTTCAGGAAAGTAGCATCAATTCCGAAGTTGAAATTTGCAGATTTTTCCCAGGTCAGAAATGGATTTCCATAAGTGTACCCGGTACCCGGTACCGGCAGGTTGTTAAAAACATAGGAATTGGTGTACATCTGGTAAACAGTCTGATAGGAATAGTTGTCTACATTTTGGTTCCCTAAAACCCCATAGGATGTACGCAGTTTCAAATCTCCCACATTCGTCTTGTAATTTCCCATAAAATTCTCTTCCGAAATCCGCCATGCAGCAGAAAAGGATGGGAAAAATCCCCAGCGGTAGTCCTTCGCGAATTTAGAGGAGCCATCATAGCGGAACGAAAGGTCAGTATAGTATTTGTCGGCATAATTGTACCCTGCTCTACCAAAAAGAGAGGAAATGCTGGTCTGGTCGGTAGCTGCATTAGAGTTATGGTTACCGGTACTCTGTTTTGAAGCGTCAGTAGTAGGAAGCCCCAAGTCATCATCGGTGTATTCCCAGGCAATGCGACTGGCTTTAAACGTGTAAGATTCATTCGAAACACCGATCAATCCGGTGACATTGTGGTCGGAATTAAAGGTGCGATCAAAATCGAGGAAGAACTGGGTGCTTATAGTATGTCTTTTGTTGTTGTAGTCTTCTGTCAGGGAATTCGGATTGATGTAGACCACCGGATTCTCCAGATCGGCTGAAGAATAAAGGGGAACTTTAATATCCCTGCGATAGCGGTGATGCTGGGTCAGGTCCAGTCCGACCAGTCCCTTTGCGGTCAGCCCATTAAAAATTCTATAGTCGAGGTTTAAACTTCCGACGAAATTATCCTCGTCTTTATCCTCATGGCCTCCCTCTTTAAGTTTGGCCATGGTATTGTCATCGCCAATTACATCATTTACAAGGTATTTGCCGTCCTGCGTGAACTTGTAATAGTAATAGGGTGGGATACGGGTTGAGTTAATGATGATATTACCGGTACCTCCGGCTATCGTCCGCTCGTTTCGGCGGTTATAAGCCATAACACTGGATAACTTGAAATTTTTGTACTCCGTGGTCAGGTTCGTACGGAAATTGTAACGTTGCAGACCGAAGTTGCCGGTAAAATTGCTTTCCTGATCCATGTATCCCAGGGAAACCATATAGGTTGAACTCTCGTTTCCCCCCGAAACACTCATGTTGTAGTTCTGCTTCAGCCCTTTCACCATTATTTCATTGAAATACCAGTACTCCTCATCCTGGTGATCATATAGATCACGGATTTTTTGAGGGGTGAATGCAGGAGCGCTACCGATGTTCATGTTGGCTTCGTTTCGCAACATGGCGTTCTGCCATCCCTGCACCGGTTGATAAAGAATGTCGGGGTTCTCATAACCCACCAAACCACTGAACCTGACAGTAGGTTTACCCACTTTTGAGCCCTGCCTGGTGGTGACCAGGATGACACCATTTGCCGACCTGGAGCCATAAATGGCGGCACTTCCGGCATCCTTCAATACCGAAATTTTTTCAATGTCGTTGGGATTCAAATTGTTCAGCGTGCTGGTACTTGAGATCAATCCATCAATTACAATCAAAGGATCGTTATTCCCCATCGTGCTGACCCCGCGAATGTTGATGCTTATGCTATTATCATTCGGGTTCATGTTTCTTTGTTGGATAATAAGGTTGGCTGAGGCACCTTGCAAGGCCTGCATGGTATTGCTGACGGGCCTGTCCTCAAATATACCTGAACTGATCTGGTCAATCGATCCGGTAATACTTTTGCGCTGCCGGGTGCCATACCCAATAGCCACTACTTCATCAATTCCGATCGTTTCATCTTCAAGTCGGATGTTCAGGACAGTTTGATTCCCAACAACCACTTCTTGTGATTTCATCCCCACGAATGAAAATACCAGGATCGAGGAAGGCCGGATATTTGTTAAAACGTAATTGCCATTGTTATCGGTAACTGTGCCGTTGCTAGTCCCTTTAATCAGAACGGTTACACCGGGCAGCGGATTTCCGGCATGGTCGGTGATGGTCCCTGAAACCGAATTCTGTTGCTGTTTGCCTCCTGACGGGGATTCAGCTTCCAGCCTTGGAAAAAGGGCAATCTGACGCCCGTAAACTACGTAACTTATCCCGGTGCCCTGAAATATCTCATCCAGGGTTCCTGTGATGTTCTTTTCATTGACATTCACGGAGGTTTTGGCATCTACGTTGACTTGTCCACTGTAAAAGAACCGGAACTCACTTTGATCCTCAATCGCCTTGAGTACTTCCCTGATTGTCGTGTTTTCCATTTTTAATGTCAGCCTTGCTGACTGGGAGTAAGTGTCAACAGCATATCCGCTCAGGACAGCCATTAGAACAAATAGGATTGTTACCCTCATTTTTAGTGCAATTTGGTTAGCTATGGGGATTCTTCCATAGCAGATTAATTTTTTTTTCATACTTTTATTTTTGGTTTAATTACTAGCGTGTTAAATCACATTTTCAAGGGGTAGAAACGGCTATTTCTGCCCCTTTTTAACCTTCTCTGACAGCGATATTCTCATAGGCACTTTCTGGTTTTGTTCATGGTTTCTGTAAATAATTCGTTTTTTACCGGTGTGTTATCCTGACAATCCTGGTTTTGTCGTTATAAGTAAAATCGATGGAGTCGGTCACTTTTAACAGCTCAAGCACTTCGCTGAATGACTCCATTTCGAGGGTTCCTGTATAGTTGATTTTTCGCAACCGGGGATCGTTATCCAGTTCAATTCTGATATTATACCATCGCTCCAGTCGTTTTGCCACATTGGGAAGATTCTCATTGCGAAAGATAATTTTTCCATCTTTCCATGATGTGTAAAGGTCAGTCTCGACCTTGGCCAATTTCCAACGGCTGCCATTCAGACGGGCATGTTGCCCAGTCTTTAATTCAGCGGCCCGGCGTACCCGTGGACTTTTAACTATCACTGTCCCCTCCTCAACCGTAGTCTCAAACTCGTTTTCAGAAGAGAGTGTTTTTACATTAAAGGCAGTACCAGTCACTTCAACCTGGCCAAAGGTTGTGGATACCCTAAAAGGGGCACTGGACTTTGTTACCTTAAAATAGGCTTCCCCTTCCAACTCAACACCCCGGTTACTGCTAAAATCAGTGGAATAGGAAAGTGTTGACCCTGAGTTCAACCAGACTTCTGAACCATCAGGCAAGATGAGATTTGTTCGCGCACCATTCGGAACTGTCGTACAAATGGATTGACCCCCTTTCTCATTAAGAAATAAAAGCGGCGCAAGGAGCAGGTTGGCAAGTATTAAAGCGCTTACCAGAATAGCGGCTGCCCGTAAACCCCATTTATATTTTTGGATCCTGCGCTGCAAAACTGAGTTTTCCTGTTCATCAATGGCAGATCTGATTTTTTGCCATAATGTATGATTCACCTCATGACCCGGTTCATGCAAAACAACATTCTCCCAATGTTGATGCATCAACGACGACAGTTTGTCATTATTTCCTATTTGCTTGATCCAATTTGTGATTTCCTGAAACTCTTCAGGAGTGCAAACAGCGTGCAGATATTTCGAGAATAACTTTTCCATTCTTGATTATAATACACGGCAGCGCCTCCTATCCCTAGCGGAACTTCCATTTTTTTAAAGAATTTCCCCAATTTTTATTCATGATAAGAGATACTGATTATTAGGATTTGCATTTAAGGTCATCTTCTCATTGTATTCCGATGAGGCAGTGATCGCTCTTCCTACTATAAAAAGAAATAAAAGTAGAGCATGGCTAACAATCCTATTTCTCTCATTTTTTTCTTAATTTCCGACAAGGATTGCGTAATGTGGTATTCAACCGTTTTTTCAGAGAGGTCGAGTTTTACAGCTATCTCCTTATGCGACAAACCTTTCTTGCGACTGAGAAGATAGATTTCCCGACGCCTGTCGGGTAGCGTTTCGATGATTTGTTCAAGTTTTTCCTGCAATTCGAGGAACTCAATTTTTTCAGACAACAGATACTCCCTGGCCACACTTTCCCGATAGATCTTTTCTTTGGCTTTATGTTCATGCAGCCGGCTTCGGAGTTCATTCAGCAATAGGTTGCGGGTAATGGTAAAAATATAGGATTGGAAGGTTTCGGTACTCTTAATGTTCTTGCGATTTTGGTAGATTCTCAGAAATACCTCCTGGAGGATATCCTCTACCCCTTCATCCAGTTTCAGGAGTGTCTTTGAAAAACAGTAAAGCCGCGGATAATAATAATTGAAAATCTTTTCCAATGCATTCTTATCATCATTGGCAAGTTGCTTCAGCGTCTTATCCAGCAGAAAGTTATTTCCCATCTCAGATCGGAAGATGTAAACAAAAGTATAAAATATTTAAGTTCAAAGAGTCAGAACTTTTGATTACACCTTATTCAAACAAATCAGACGATGAATACTCAGATCGATGAAGGTTGTTCAATCAGTTTTCCAAGCTGCCGTCGAAAGAGTAGCTTTTGTTTTTTGCGGTATCGAATGAGATCGTTTTTCCGGCATAGCTAAGTTTGCAGGGCTGTCCGGCGATGGAACGGACTTTCAGTTTTTGCAGTTTTCCGGATTTCCATTCGAAGTCAAGGACAAATCCGCCGCGTGCCCTCACACCCTTGATGAAACCGTCGGGTAACGCGTCGGGCAGGGCGGGCAGGATATGGATTTCACCGGCATGGCTCTGGATGAGCATTTCCACCATGCCTGCCGGGGCTCCGAAATTGCCGTCGATCTGGAAGGGAGGATGGGCGTCGAAGAGGTTGGTATAGGAGCCGCCTCCCCCGGCGTAGACTTCTTTGTCGATCTGGACGGGGCGGAAGAGGAGTTTTACCATATTATAGGCATGGTTGCCATCGAGGAAGCGTGCCCAGAAGTTGATTTTCCACGCCAGGCTCCATCCCGTACCTTCATCGCCCCTGAAGAGGAGCGATTGGCGGGCGGCTTTCATCAATTCCGGGGAGCTGTTCCAGGTAATTTCGCTACCCGGGTGGACGGCCCAGAGGTGGGAGACGTGGCGGTGTTTGTTGTTGGGATCATCTTTGTCTTCCACCCATTCCTGCAGTTGACCGTGCCGGCCGATTCGGTCGGGGGCGATCTCCGGAACCATTTTTTGCAGTTTTCCGGCGAACTCAGTATCGGTATTCAGAAGAGAGGAGGCCTCAATGCAGGCTTTGAAAAGGGACCTGATGATCTGGTGGTCCATGGCCGGACCGGCTACCAGTCCGCCGTTTTCGGGGGAGTTGGAGGGAGCGCTGATCAGCTTGCCGGTAACAGGATCCCTTACCAGGAAGCGGGTGAAGAATTCTGCGGCGCCCCGCATGACGGGGTAAGCTCTTGCGGCCAGAAATTCCCGGTCTTGTGTGAAGAGGAAATGCTCCCATAGATGAAGGCTCAGCCAGGCACCGCCGGTGACCCAGATACCATGGTCGGAAGCGTTGATGGGTGCGGTTCCCCGCCAGATATCCGTATTATGGTGCAACACCCATCCCGGGCAATTGTAATGCTCCCGTGCGGTGGTTTTTCCAGCTTCAGCACACTCTTCCACCATTTGAAAGAGAGCTTCATGACACTCGGGAAGTCCGGTGACTTCCGCCGGCCAATAGTTCATTTCAGCGTTGATGTTGACCGTCCATTTGCTGTCCCACGGCGGTCTGAGTTGTTCGTTCCAGATCCCCTGCAGGTTGGCGGGTTGCGTTCCCGGCCGGCTGGAGGAGATCAGCAGGTAACGGCCATACTGGATGTAAAGGGCCAGCAATTGGGGATCGTTTGCCGTTTTGCTGAAATCGATGATACGCTGGTTGGTGGGCAGCAACGCCTGACTGTTGGTGCCAAAACTCACGTCGAAACGGTTGAACAGGCTGGTATAGTCGGCCAGGTGCCTGCGCAGGAGGGTTTTGAATTTCTTCGGACCGGCCGATTGCAGTTGTTGGCGGGCTATCTGTTCAGGATTACCGCTCACATCACGGTACGTAACATAATTGGTGGCGGCGGTAAGAACCAGGGTGGCCGTTTGGGCTCCGGAAATGAAAAGCCGGTTTTCGCGGACTTCCGTGGTGCCGTCAGTGACAACCCTGACGAAGGCGACCCCCCGCAGGGCGCCCTCTTTTACCTGAACGTCAAGGCGCAGGGTGTTCCCAGAAGCTTTCACCATTTTTTCCTCATGCAAAGCATCCAACCCCATGGAAAACCCAAGGCCTTTTTTTCTGTCCGCCGACAACCTGATAACGATGGCCCGGTCAGGACGGGAAGCAAAGGTTTCACGGGTAAAGGTCACCCCTCCCGACTGGTAGGTGACCCTGTGGAGGGCTTTGCGGAGGTCCAGTTCCCGGGAGTAACGGGAAAAATCCCCATGTCCGGGGAAATAGAGTTTCAGGTCGCCAAAGGGCTGGTAAGCCTTCTGCCCCAGAGGTACACTCATGAACTCCTTCATGGCCAGCGCTTCCGCATCCTTCTGCCTTCCCTGGAATAACAGTTGCCTGATGGTGTCGAGGTACGCCGAAGCTCCCGGGTGAGAATAGTCATGGGGTGCACCGGTCCAGAGGGTCTCCTCGTTGAATTGGATCCGTTCGTTTTCTGCTCCTCCGAAGATCATGGCGCCAAGACTGCCATTCCCGACGGGTAGCGCTTCGGTCCATTTCTCTGCAGGCCGCCCATACCAGAGTTTCAGGTCATTGTCATTGCCTTTTGTTGCAGAAGTAAAAAAAACGACGAGTGTATACAACATAAATACTTTTAGCCGCATAGTCTGTTGGTTTTTAAAGAAGGATTAGTTTTTCAGTCACAAAAAAATGATCCGAAAACAGGGAGACCATATAAATTCCTGGCGGAAGATCCGTGATGGAAATCTCGTTTTCGGGAAGAGTGCATTCTTCTGAAATCAACAAACTGCCGTTTAACGACCGTATTTCACAGCGGAAATCCTGTTGGTCCTTTCCAGTTGGCCTGATCCTGATTTTTTCGCGGGCGGGGTTGGGGTAAATGGTCACCTTTTTCTCAGCATCAGGATAGCCGGAAAGAGAGTGGCTGAGGATCTCTTTCGCTGAGAGTACCAAAGGCTGGAAGTAGTCGGCTGTTTTGTAATTGTCGTTGGCGGTAGCCTGTGTCATATATATCGAACCGATAAAGTTTTCCCGTCTGGTGGTCTCGTCATTGTCGCAATAAGCCAGGGCAAAGCCCATTAATTTCCCGGCAGTGAGAATAACCCTGCTTGCCTCCGGATTGCTCAGGTTGAATTTATCGTTATAAATTTTAACGGCGACTTCCCAGAGATAGGTGTTGGCCGCTATGGTATCCATACAGGCCACGACGTTGTTTTTCAGATTTACCGCTCCATATGCGGTCGCGTCAATGACGTCGTAGCTCAGGCTGATGTGATAGGCAAAGGCGTTGTTGTTATTCAAGTGGTAGCCCATGGACCGGTCTTCGTCAATGAACACCTCCAGACAGTCATCTTCCCAATAGTTGTTAAGCGGGTCGGGATGGTCGTCAGACAGCATGTCGTCGATTATTTCCACCAGGAGATAGAGATAAAGGCTATCCCAGGCAACTTTGTACTTTCCGGCAAAATCACCCGGCGCCATTTTTGCGTTATAGGGGATCCATACCTGATCAATGGGATGCCAGTCAGTTCTTTCCCAACAGGATTCCTCCCCTGATCCGTCAATCACCACCGGTGTTGGGGAATATACTGCAAAAAGGGTGTCTTTTTGAGTCTGCCCTGACACACGGGGCATAAGGATTACCGAAAGGGCCATCAGCAGCCCACAACGGATAATCAGGTTCAGTTTTAAAGAAGATAATTTCATGTCAAATGTATTGATTTACCGGGCTTGGGAATTACCCTGATCAGAAACCAGGGTGTTGATCCGATGCCCAAGATTAAAAAAGCGAATCGGGAATAATCGGTCGGGTGGATTGAATTTCTGAGCTTTTGAAATGGCTTCATGGTTTTTTCTTGGTTGACATCCCGGTTATCTGACCAATCCGGTCAGGATTTCAGGGTTTATTTCAGTATGGGGGTTAAAATTCGGTCCGGTCATGTATTTTTTCAGGCTGCGAAGGAGCTGCAAGGCATCTGGGCGGTTTTCGATGCCGGTTTCGAGATCTATCCCCGAAACCAGCACTCTCCCCTTTCCGACGCGGGCTTCGAAGAGCAGGGCAAGGGGCCGGTTGGTGAACCAGTCATCGATAACGCGGAGGATGGGCGTTATGGTGTCAGGGAGATAAGCCAGGTTGATGGCGCTGCCATGATGCATGGCATCCCACCATTGCCAGTTGCTGTGAAATTCCGCAGGAAAGTCAGCGAATGCCGGGTGATCGGGATTGCAGAGGATTCCCAGCGTATGCGGTCCCTGGCCGCTGGTCCAGGCGGTATTCCAGAAAATGGAAGAAAACCCGGTCTTGATATTTCCTCCCGCTTCCGGGGAAAGGGTTCCTTTTTTCAGGTTCAGCAGTACTGTGCCTCCGTTTTGCAGGTATTCCCGGGTTTGGTCATCAAGGTGCCTGACCATTCGAATCTCATTTTCTCCGGACATTGTTTCCTGCCGTCCGGGGAAGATCCAAAAATCCCAGCTGTTGGCGAATGGACCGATCGTGATAACGAGGGTTAATTTTTGAGCGGAAACAAACTGTTTCAGGAGAAAGGATATTTTGCCCAGAGGGATGCCGTTTCCGAGGGGAATATCGGTTTCGGGGAATCTGCCTTTCAGGAGGGTAGTTCCTTTCGTATCAGAAACTTCCCATTCGGGGGCACATCCTTTCAGGGGATTTTCTCCGAAGTGGGCCACTTCCGCGGAAGCTTCAAAAGCCTCCGTATTGGTATAAATCATTTTTTTCATCCGGACCAGTGGTACTGTGGAATTACAGAATCTGCTGAATTCTTCCGGGGGGATGTACCCTTTTTCTTCCCAGAAGGCGTTCAGAACGCCCACCAGGGCGGTTCCCTGTCCGGGAAAATCGTGCAGGTCGAGCAGTTGAAAACCTCCGAAACCCGGGGTGCGCAGGGCTGCTTCAATGTCAGCCTTGTAGCAGAGGGCCTGGAGCTTTCCCGAGGCCATCAGGAAACTGTCGGCCAGGTGCCCCATGCCGTTCCTTGCCAGGCTTTCCCTGAAGATCTCAAAATTCCGTGCTCGCAAAACACCGTCATATTGGCTGATTTCCTTAAAATCGGGATATACGCACCACTGTCCGATCTCGTGGCTGACCACCGGCTGTGTGGTCCCTTTAATCCGGTCAGCCCAGTCATAATCGGTTGAAGGTGGCGACGCATTGATAATGCTGGTAAGTTCTTCCCCCCACCGCTGGATCCGGGGTTCCGACATGCTCAGGTAATCATTTGCTTCCAGATTGGGCCAGCCGGCTCCCGAAAGGTAAAGCCGGCGGTTGTCCTTTTCTTTCCAGTAGTTTACAAATTTGGTGAGGAATAGGTTTTGGTTTCTTCCCCGCGGCTCATTGCCGTAAGCCATCATGCAAAAGGAGGGGTGATTGCCATAAGCCTCCACCATCCGTTCGCTTTCCTGGTAGAGGTAATTGTCGAATGGCTTTCCGTCGCCGAGCGAAGTGGACTGGTTTGCCCAGGAGGAGCATTCCGCCTGGAGGTAAAATCCGGCCTTGTCAGCCGCTGAAAAGGCTGCTTCAGGAGGACACCAGGAGTGGAAACGCATGTGGTTGAGTCCGTGCGCCCGGCAAATGGTGAAAATCCTCATCCACTCCCCCTCATCCGTGGGAGGATAGCCTGTTTTGGGAAAAATGGCGCATTCAAGGGTTCCCCGCAAAAACAACGGATTGCCATTAATCAGCATCTGGCCGTCCCGGACAGCCAGTTCACGCATTCCGAAACTGCTCCTGAAAGTGTGGGTGGTCGCGGAATTGTAGGGCGTCACAACTGCCGTGAAAAGATAAAGATGCGGATGAAATTCGTCCCATGTTTTAAAGTCGTTTCCCATTGGGAAAAGAACAATAAGGCTGTTTTCTCCCGGTTCGATCTCATGATCTGTAACCATGTCAGGAGGAATGGAAGGGCCGTTAACACCTGTTTTCAGGCTGATTTTGCCTGAAGAATTCCCTGAATTGACAAGGGTAATCCTGGCTTCGACCCGTTTCCCCTGAATGTCGGGGTAGAGTTGCATGTTCCGGATAAAAACGGCAGGACGCGTTTCCAGCAAGATTTTGCCCGTGATCCCGTTCCAGTTGGTCTGGGTATGGTCGCTGATACTGTGAGAATTAATGCCCGGATCGATTTCCCTGATGCGGTTGTCGACCCGGATGGTGAGTGTGTGTTTTCCGGGATCTGACAGTCCGGTGAGGTCGTAAATGTGAGGTGTTCCCAGGGAGTTCCGCATCCCTGCCTCCCGGTCGTCGACCCAGAGGCGGGTTTCCCAATGACATCTTTCCAGAACAAGAGAAATGTTTTTCTCCTTCCACCCTTCAGGAATAGAAATCTCTTTCTGGTACCAGGCGGGTCCCACATAATGACGGACAGGTTGCAGCCAGAAGGGGATTTTGAAGTTCTCCGCCACTCGGAATGGTGTGTATTCCGGATTTTTGAAAAAAGAGCTGTCCACAATCTGGCCTGTCCATACGGTTGAAAGCGATGCTTTATCGCCTTTTCCGTTGGAAGCCATCGACCCGGGCAGGGTGATGCGCTCTTTGAGGGGCTTTCTGAACCACTGGGCTTCGATTCCCTGGTCATCGGGGTCGGTAGCAAATCGCCATTCCCCTGAAAGGTCGTTTAATGAAAGCTCCTCCCCGGAACGGCATCCGCCGGAGAGTAGAAGGGCCAGGGCGATAAAAACAAGGGAAATCTTCATTATCGTCAAAAAAAGGATTGTTATGGTCAGCGCCATTCAGGTCATGTTCCCTGAAACGCGAGCTGATCATCCGGGTCAGCACTCTCTGAAGTGGGAGTTGATCCTCGTGATCAGCGGTACTTTGGATCTTTCCACTCTTCGCGGGGATGGTATTTGCTTTCGGCAGCCCAGCGGATCCCCCGTTTCTGGATTTCCAAAACTTCGGGTCCGTTGAAGTCGCCGATGACATGGCCGAGGGAGGAATAAAACACCCGGCCGTTGCCGTAGTATTTTTTCCACACGACAGGCATCACGCAGTCTTCGATCCAGAATGCATGTTCTCCCGTGAAGGTAGTGGTTGCCAGCACTTTCACATTGGGATCGACGTGCATATAGTACTGTTCGGAATGCATGGCGAAATCCTTCAGGTCTTTGGTGACCGGATCTTCATGGTTGGTGATGTTCACCCGGTAATCGATTACTCCGCCGGGATGGGCTACCCATTGTCCGCCAACCATAAACTGGTACTCCACATTATCCCGGAAAGAGTCGCCTGTTCCGCCGTGCCATCCGGCAAGGCCTACCCCGCTCCTAACGGCTTTCAGCAATCCGGCCTCCTGCTCCCGCGTAATCTTCCCCATGGTCCAGATCTGGATCACCAGGTCGAGTGATTCCATCAATTCAGCATCGGTATAACTGTCCAGGTTATCGGACACCACCACTTCGGCGCCTTCCGACCTGAGCCAGGGGACAAACAGGTCGACTGAGGGACCCGGGTCGTGCCCTTCCCACCCTCCGTATACATAAAGTACCTTTTTCCCCTTCAGGGACGGTGTCTGACCATTACTCCCCGAGGCAGTGCAGAACTGTTGGGGAAAAAGAAAGAGGATGGCCAAAGCTGCCAGGGATAGTCCCTGGACCATTCTTTTTATGAATCTATTCATTTTATGAAATTATAAATTAACAAAATGTTCTTGTCATTTCCATGCAACAGTCGTCATCTTCAGCCCGCTAATCATTCCGGATGGTTTCGCCGGGCAGGAGATGGCAGAGTCAGGCCTGTTTACAGCACATAACCATTTTCATATTCCCTGTGGAAGAATTGTGCAGCTTCGGGATCGTTGATGAAATATTGGGCTTCGGGTGACCAACGCACGGGTCGTTTTAATTCCAGGGCGATGTTTCCCAGAATGGACGTGGTGGCGGTCCGGTGTCCGATTTCCACGGGGACGATGGGATCGCGGCGTGATTTCACCGATTCAATAAAGTTGATGATGTGAAGGGGAGATCCTTCATACTTGCCGGCATCGGCAACCTCTTCGGACGAAGGCAGCAAGGCTTGGTCGGAGGCGGCGATGCTCCCCCGCGAAACCTCGATCCAGCCATCGCTTCCCCAGAATTTGATGCCCAGGGTTTTCTTGTCGTCATACGGCTGGTTGATCATTTCAAGGCCGTTGTCGTAAACAAAGGTGAGATATTGGGTGCCCTGGTATCCCGGGGGGATAATTTTGACAGGTCCGCTGTGGTCTTTTTTCAATCCCCACTGGCCAATGTCGAAGTTATGGGCTCCCCAGTCGCAGGTAAAGCCTCCCCCGGTTTCCTTATAATAGCGCCATTTGGCCCAGTAGGTCTCATTCCGGGGCGGGTTAAGGGTGATGGGCGGGTTGAGGTAGGGGTGATAGGGTACTTTTTTCAGCGGGCCCAGCCATTGTTGCCAGTCGAGGCCGGCGGGTACCGTTTCCTCAGGAAGATCGAGGGGATCAGGACCGGGGCCCACATAAGCATACACCTTGCGGAGTTGCCCGATGGCTTCCCGGTGGACCATGTTAACAGCATGCTGGTAGTTGGAATCGGAACGCTGCTGGCTTCCCGTGGCGAAGATCACGTGGTTCTTCCGAACTGCTTCCGCCACTTTAATACCTTCCTTAATGGTAAAGGTGATCGGCTTTTCCTGGTAGATGTCCTTGCCGGCGCTGCAGGCATCCAGGGCGATCAGGGCATGCCAGTGATCGGGGGTGGCAATGACTACGGCATCGACATCCTTCCTGTCGAGGATCTCCCGGTAATCCTTACAGATAAAAACCTCCTCCTTCACTTTTTTGGCCTGGTTGAATGCTTTCACTCTGTTTTCAAAACGGAGCCGTTTGATGTCGTACACATCGGCTCCGGCCACAATTTGCACGCCGGGGATTTTGTTGAATCCGTCGATGAGATTGTTGGTTTGCTGTCCCAATCCGATAAAGCCCATCCTGATGGTGTTGTTCGGACTGTATCCGAAACTTTTCAGCCATGGGAAGGCAACCAGGGCGGCTGTTCCTGCCGCAGTCGTCTGAATGAATCTGCGTCTTGATAAGTTTTTCATCTCTGTTGTATTAGTTATTTATTTATGTCAAGTTTCTTTAGCTCTCTTTCAACGCCCTTCCTCTTTTCCCGGAGGAAAACGAATTCCGACAATTTCCCGGGTCAAACCGCTTCTATGGTGGAGGGCGGTTTTGAGGCGATGTTATAGGTGACGCTGACCACGCCCGGAATCTGGGTGGTGATTTCTTCCGCCATTTTCAGGAGAATTTCGAAAGGCAGCTGCGTCGGGGATGCGGTACGTGCATCGAGGCTGTCCCAGCAGCGGATTTCGATCTGCTGTCCGAAATCCCGTTTGCCGTCGCGCATGCCGGTTACCCTGTCCTCATGCAAAATGGCGAGGTACTGGAAAGCCCGGCTCTCCCTGAGCCACTTTTCTACGATGACGGTTGCCCTCCTGACGGTTTCGATCCGGTCAGGGGTGACTTCCCCGATGATGCGGGCTGCCAGTGCCGGACCCGGAAAGGGGATCCGGGCAAAGAGTTCCAAAGGAAGACCCACCGCTTCTCCCACTTTTCTGACCCCCTCCTTGCGCAATTGGATGAGCGGCTCCAGTATCCTGTATCCGAAGGCGGACTGCGGATCTATTCCCAGCTGCTCGAAAACATTGTGCTGCCGCTTGATGCCGGCCACGGTCTCATCGATATCGGTGAGAATGGTGCCCTGCAATAGAAATTTGGCATTGCTTTCCCTGACAATCTTGCCAAAGACATCTTTGTAAAAGGTTTGCGTAATGGCTTCCCGTTTCTCCTCAGGATCGGTGATCCCTTTCAGGGCGGCAAAAAACTCCTGCCGGGCATCGACTACCTCCACCTCAACCCCCAAATCACTGAAGAGCGCTTTTACCCTGTCAGCTTCCCCTTCCCGCATCAGTCCGTTCTCGATGACAACGGTCCGCAGTTGCTTCCCCAGCGCCAGATGTCCCAGCATGGTCACCACGGAACTGTCAACACCCCCCGACAGGGCATTGATAGCAATCCCACTGCCAACAGCCGACCGGATCTCTCCGGTTTTTTCACGAATGAAATCTCCGGTGTTTAAATTTTGTAAGGTAATCTCCCTGATCATTATTAAAAAATTTGGTTTTCCGAAAATATAAAAAAAGCAAATGTAATCAGGAAATGGTATGGGATAAATGGTAAATGCAACCAAAATTGGAACAGATTTGCATAAACATGCCGGCTTCATACAGGGCGTTCCGTCTGAAATGCGGGGATCTTTTCCGTCGTTTACGGGTCCTCCGGCAAACGCGAAGGGGAATTGCTTTCAATGCCGTCATCCATGAAGAAATTGTACACATGCCTTTTGACGATGTCACACGGTTGGTTCTGCCGAAGGTTTTTCGCCTCCCCTGATGATGAGGGGTTTGGACCCTGCCGCCAAGGATGGAAGATTATTTTCGTGTTCCGCAACATTTCATCCCGAAAAGAAACAAATATTTCTAAATTTGTTGGCTTTAGGAGCAGGCATGACTTATCAATTCTTTAAATAAATCAACTGATGGAAAATAAAAGTAACAACCTGTTTGTTGGCATGTCGGTCTTCGGCGCCATCTTTTTCATTTTTGGTTTTGCCACTACCTTCATCATTACGCTGAGTGCGCCGGTGAAGGAGATCTTCGGTCTTTCTGAATTCGGGGCACAGCTGCTGGCTTCTGCCTTTTTCATTGCCTATCCCATCATGTCGATCCCTACCGGGAAACTGATTGATCTGATCGGCTACAAACGGACGGTCATTGCCGGTTTAGTACTGATGGCCCTGGGAAGTTTCATCTACATTCCGGCTTCAAGGATTCCTTCCTTCCCGGTCTTTCTCCTGGGCACATTTGTGCTGGCTACAGGCGTGGTGTTTCTGCAAGTGTCTGCCAATCCTTATGTGACGGCTATCGGACCTGAGCGGACAGCCTCCAGTCGTCTGAACCTTACCCAGGCCTTGAATTCCATTGCGACCATGATTGCTCCCTGGCTCATCTCGGTGGCCATTTTCAAGGGACTTTCATTTCCGCAGGACAATGCTGTTGCCGCTGAGAGGGTGCCGCTACCTTTCATTATTATGGGTGTTTTTGTGTTGGTTGTAGCTGTCGCCATCTGGGCTATCAAACTTCCTCCCATCGTTTCTGAAAAATCGGAAAAGAAAAGTATCTGGAAGTACCCGCATGTGGTGCTGGGTGCCATCGGAATTTTCGCCTATGTAGGTGCCGAGGTGGGTAATGCCGGACTGATTACCAATTATCTGAGAACCAATCTGGCCATGACCTCCGAGATGGCTGCCACCTATGCGGCAATATACTGGGGAGGTGCCATGGTAGGCCGTTTCTTCGGATCTTTCATGTTCTCCGATTTGCCGTCGGCAAAAAAATGGATATATGCCCTTCCGGTGTTGTTGCTCGCCCTGGTGTCGGGATCTTTCGTCACCGACTGGAACTGGACAATCGGCCTTGTCTTTACCCTGATTGCCGTGGTTAACTTCGTCATCATGCAGAGCGGTACCGGGCAAGCTGCCAAAACCCTGGCTGTCTTTGCGCTCGTGGCTGCCTTGCTCGACCTGGCCACTACGTGTACCACAGGTTCCGTGGCCCTGTGGACTGTCATTTCGATCGGACTTTTCAACTCGATCATGTTCCCGAACATCTTTGCCCTTGCGGTAAAGGGGCTTGACAAAGCCGAGCTGAGTTCTGCCTCCGGACTAATCAACTCCCTGATTCTGGGCGGAGCCGTGATTCCCCCGCTGATGGGGAAAATTGCCGATGTGGCGGGTTATACCTGGGCCTTCATCGTTCCGGCCATCTGTTATTTCTATATTTTCTATTACGCCGTCAAAGGACACGGAATTCGCAAATAAACGATTTATGAAGAAAAGTGAAGAAAAGGCAACCAAGAAGGTTGCCATCGGAGTGGATGTCGGAGGAACCAATACCGCCATCGGAGTGGTTGACGTTGAGGGCAATGTCATGTTCAAGGACAATATTCCCACTGCCACACACGGGGATTTTGAAAAATTTATCGAAGAGTTGTCAGAAGCTGTCAAGTCCCTGATCATTTCTGCCAAATTACTCAACGAAAACCTCGAAATACTCGGGATAGGCATAGGAGCTCCCAACGGGAATTATTACAACGGCACCATTGAGTATGCCCCGAACCTCTCATTCCGGGGCGTGCTTCATTTCGTGAGGCTTTTGCGAAGTCATTTCCCGGACATGCCGGCGCTGGCCCTCACCAATGATGCCAATGCCGCCGCCATCGGGGAGATGATTTATGGTGGTGCCCGCGGGATGAAGAATTTCGTGATGTACACCCTGGGTACCGGTGTCGGAAGCGGTGTGGTCGTCAATGGTGACCTGGTCTATGGCCATGACGGGTTTGCCGGGGAATGCGGACATACCACCCTCATCCCTGGGGGAAGGCTCTGCGGATGTGGTTCCCTGGGCCACCTCGAAGCCTATTGCTCGGCTCCCGGCATGAAAAGGACCGCCTTCGAACTCATGGCCCAGTACAATGCCATCGACAGCATGCTTGCCAAACGCTCTTTCCTGGAATTGGACTCCAAAATGATCTATGATGCCGCCGTGGCAGGAGATACAATTGCCAAAATGGTCTTCGAACGTACGGGAGATTACCTGGGCCAGGGCCTTGCCGATACCGTCCACCACCTCAGTCCCGAAGCCATCTTTCTCTTCGGAGGACCTACGGCTGCCGGCGACCTGATTTTCAAACCAACCAAGGAGAGCATGGAAAAGCACCTCCTTCCGATTTTCAAGAACAAAATTAAAATCCTTCCGTCAGAGCTGAAATCAGGAGATGCCGCCATTGTGGGTGCCAGCGCCCTGGTATGGAAGGAACTGGAAAAATAGTCATCTAACCGGGGTTTCCACCGGAAAGAGACGGAGGACACTGAGGTTCAAGACCGCAGCGTACACCGGGGAAGGCACAGGGTGCACAATGAAGAATTTGTGCGCTTTGTGCCTTTGCTTACTGGTGGCTGCGGTTGAAAAAGAGCAATATCCCTTCCTGCCTTAACTGCAACATTGGGGTAATTTGAGAATTCCGGGTACAGGGATGCCTCTTTTTTTTTACTTTTGGAAAAGTTTAAGAATGAGACCGGATGAAACACAGGCTCCTGCATATTGGTTTGTTTATCTTTTTGTTATTTCCGGGTACCCTCTTTTCCCAGGCTCCCGATCCTCATTTTATTGAAAAAATAGCACTTGACGAGGCAGAACGATGGACCAAGAAAGCCGCCTTTGCCGAGGCCTCCTGGAGTGGCGATTACGATTTGACGTATCAGCGGATGTCGTGGCAGGTAGACCCGGCGGTCAGATACATATCAGGGGCGGTTTTCTCAAAATTCACTTCTAAAACCGACGGACTTGACAAACTTCGTTTCGACTTAAAATCCAATATGGTGGTGGACTCTGTCACAGGTCGGCAGGGACTCCTTCCTTTTTCCCGTGTCGCCGATTTACTGGAAATCAGCCTTCCGGAATCTCTTGCCCCGGGATCCATCGATTCTGTTACGGTCTTTTACCGAGGTGAGCCGGTGAGTTCGGGTTTCGGATCTTTTGAAACCGGCAATCACGGGGGAGTTCCGGTGATGTGGACTCTTTCGGAGCCCTACGGAGCTCATGAATGGTGGCCCTGCAAGCAGTCGCTGGCCGATAAGGTCGACTCCACCGATTTTATGGTCACCACGCCCGAGATTTACAGGACAGCCGGAAACGGCGTACTGGTTTCGGAAATCGTCCGGAAGGGAAAGAGGACCATGCACTGGAAGCACCGTTATCCTATTGCCACCTACCTTGTAGCCATTGCGGTGACCAACTATGCCGATTATTCGGACACCCTCGATCTTGGCGACGGCAGAAAAATGCCGGTGGTCAATTTCGTCTATCCTGAATATCTGGATGCAGCCAAATCAAACACAGCAGTTACCCTTGACCTGATCGGCTTGTATAACCGGCTGTTCGGAGAATACCCCTTTTCTGATGAAAAATATGGCCACGCCCAGTTCGGATGGAGAGGAGGTATGGAACACCAGACCATGAGTTTCATGGGTGGTCTCTATTTTGAACTCATCGCTCACGAACTGGCCCACTCCTGGTTTGGCAACTGCATCACACTGGCCTCCTGGCATGATATCTGGCTGAACGAGGGATTTGCCACCTATGCCACGGGTCTCTCCTATGAACACCTTTTTGATGGAATATACTGGAAACCCTGGAAAAGCGGGCTGCTGAAAGAAATTGTCGGAAAGCCTGACGGATCGGTTTATGTGGAGGATACTACCCGTTTTTCCAGGGTATTTGATGCCCGGCTCTCCTATTACAAGGGCTCTTTCCTGCTTCACATGCTCCGCTGGATTTTGGGTGACGAGGCTTTTTTCAGAGCGGTGCGGAACTATTTCAATGATCAGACCCTCAAATATGGCTTTGCCACCCAGGCCGACTGGGTCAACCACCTCGAGGCGGCCTCGGGCATATCTCTGGATGAATTTTTCCGGGACTGGTATTACGGGGAGGGATTCCCTGTTTACAGTGCGACCTTTGAAAACAAAGGAGGGGGCCTTTTACAGATCGGATTGTCACAGACCCCTTCGCATAACTCCGTCGACTTTTTCGAAATGCCCGTTCCTGTGCGTGTTTACAGCAAGGGGAAAAAGGATTCCGCCGATTTCAGACTGGACCACCGGTACGACGGACAGCTTTTTGACGTGGCGGTCTCTTTTCCCGTAGCCGAAATGGTGATCGATCCCGATCTCTGGCTGATCCGGAAAATTGGCACGATCACCGGTGTCCGGAATATCCCTGCCGTTCATCATGATGTGGTATTTTATCCCAATCCGTCGGGGGGCTCCTGGCATTTTTCGCTGCCCGAAGGTGAAATTCCCGAAAAGGTCGAAATTTACAATGATGCGGGAACCCTGCTGGAAGAAAAAATACCCGGAAGAGATTCATTTGCATTTCCGGGACTGCCGCCCGGAATTTACCTGGTCCGCCTGACCACTGCTCTTCGCGTCATCAACTCCCGTTTAATCAGATATTAGCTTCCCATGCCATTCATCTTAATTTCATTTTTAATCTTAGCCTCAATCCATCTGGTGGTTTGAGATTTATCGATTGATTAATCGGTTTTTCCACTGATCTCAACCTCAACCTCAATTTTAATCTTAGCCTTTTTAGTTTGCCTGGTTATATTTGCGGTTTAATGATACGATAATGTCAATACCTGAAAAAAGAATTGTCGATTTCATCAGGAAGCACCATGTGGTCTCCCTGGCTACATCGGACGAAAATATTCCCTGGGTGTGCCATTGTTTTTATGCATACATGAAGGAGGAAAACTGGCTGGTGTTCACTTCCGACGAGCAAACCCGCCATGTGAGGGAGGTGATGGCCAATCCGTTGGTTTCAGGTGGCATTGTTCTGGAGACCAGTGTGGTGAACAAGGTGCAGGGTGTACAGTTCAGCGGGGTGATGCGCCGCCCTTCCGAAGAGGAGAAAGGAAGGGTGACCCGGGCTTATCTCAACAGGTTCCCGTTTGCCGTGCTGATGAACACTTCACTGTGGATTGTGGAGATCCGTCATATCAAAATGACCGACAACCGGCTGGGATTCGGAAAGAAGCTAATCTGGGAAAGGGAAGGGTGAGGCGCGGTCTGCCGGAAGTCCAGAAAAAAGAAGAGGCTGTCTCAAAAGGGCAGCCTCTTCTTGTGCGCCTTGCATGGCGAGTAAATTGGCGGTGTAAGTCCGTTATGGTGCATTAACTCCGGCCTGCAATGCTGCTACTCCAGAAAGGGTAGCAGCCAGTGCCAGTTTAGGATTCGGGAAAATCATGGTCAGTTTTCAGTTTGTTATGGTTTCGGCAGCATGGCTTCCTCCTCCAGTTGCCATTGGTTGTTGTAAAAGCCGGCTTTCAGGATGCCGGGAACCCCCTCTCTGACCATCTGGGTCGTAAAGAGGATAAAATCGGGAAATCCCGAACCCCCTGTAAAGTATTGGTTGGCGTATGCCGCTTTCATTCCCGGAAGGCCTGTTCCGGTGATGGCTGCTACGGAGAGGGTATCGTTGCCGGGCATGGGGTACATCAGATAGGCTCCGTAATGATCACCTTGCAGTACCTGGTCTCCCATTTTCAGAGAATTCCGGGTTACCTGAATGGGGCAATTGCCCAGCAGTTTCGGCCAGATTGTATTAGTGGCGGCATTGCCGTAGAGGATAATTCCCCGGCCGGGCCAAGCTTCCGGAATAAAATCCCTGTCAGCTACCAGGTCGACGCTTCCGTTTCCGCGGTAATACCAGGTTTCGGCATCAAACCGGGCTTTAGTCAACGCCCAGGCATTCTCTTCCCTGTTTCCCGAAGTGCCATAAACGAAAACCATCCGGTGGTTAAAGGGTTCCTTGAATGTACCGTTGCGGAGGATTCCCCGCTGACCGGGATGGGGAGGATTTCCCAGGCGCCATTTCCCCTCCCGGATGAGGGTCACGATTCTGGATGAGTCTGTGACCGGAACCTCCAGGCTGTCCCCGTCAATAATAATCATAGCCTGTGAAGTCGGAATGTCCTGTAAGTCGAGTTTCAGGGCGGTGATGTTTCGAGTCTCCCCGGTAAGGATTCCCTTCTGCAGATCGCGGACGAACTTTACCTGACTGTATTGAAGAGGTTCTTGTTGCTGAAGGAGAGTGACCCAGGCATAGGTAGACGAAACAGCCGGATTGGCAGTGGTAAAGTCGATGCGGTTTCTCTGACTGCCGGCAATCAGGCGATGGTTTTCCAGAAAATTGAAAAGGGGAGGCCAGTCTACACTCTCGTTGCTCCACCAGTGGCTTCCGCCGGGATATTCATAATAACAAAAGTCGGTATGGAATTTTCCGAGGAGTTCCCTCATCTGGCGGGCATATTCCACGGAAACCGTCCGGTCGTCGTCACCATGATAAACATAGACTCCGGAAGCACCATAATTGCGGGCAAGTTCGAAGACATTACTGCCATTGCTGGCCCTGTAAAGGTTTTGTTCGTTGATATTCTCCCCGGGCACGGGAATCTTCCCGTCGGCAGAGGCATATCCCAGCAGGGAAGGATAGCCGGCACAGGGGGCAATGGATGCCCACTTCCCGGGGTAGGTTGCTCCCAGGTACCAGGTACCATGTCCTCCCATAGAATGACCTGTCAGGTAAATCCGGTCGGGGGCAGGCTTCAGTCTGTCAAGGGTAATAGCCAGCACCTCCATCGCATCCATGCGTCCCCAGTCCTCCCAGTTGAATCCCCGGGGACGCCGGTTTGTTGGGGCAACCAGGTCACCCTCTTCTTTCGGTTGGTATGCGCGGGCCTGACCGATGGCTTCCACTCCGGCACCATGGACCGACAGATAAAGCGACCTGCCAGGTACGGAGCCTCCCTTGCGGGGATTCACAGCAAAATATTGCAGACTTCCGTCGATGTGGCTGAGAAATGTGCATTTATAGGGTTGATGGGCGGAAACGGAAGAAATTGTCAGGGCCGTTTCCGTGATCCGTTTCCCCTTCTGCAACAAGGAGAGAAGGCATTCGACCTGCCCGGTTCGGTTAACTCCGGACCCGTCGAATCGGAACATCACCTTCCGGATGGAGAGGGGAGGGATATCAGGAATCCGAGTTGTTACCTCCTTTCCGGCAATTTCTGCGCGAAGGGCATGATCCCGGAGGGGAAGAGAGGTACTGTTCACCACCACGATGGCTCCCATCAGCGACTGGTTGGCCTCCCCTTCCACAATGTCGGGCAGCGTGGCATCTTCGATCTTCAGCATGACCGGGGTGACCGGGAAAATAATCCGGGCAGAGACACCCGTCGAGAGCGATCCTGTGCGGATGTATATTTCATTGACCCCTTTTTTTAACCTTACCGGAATGAAAAGCCACCCGTCGCTGTAAATGTCGCCAGCATGCGGTTCCCCGTTAAAATAAAACATGGAATTTCCGCGGATGTTGAACACAACATTCTGCTCACGGGGAGAGTCATAGCTGAGAAAAATATAACCGTTGGAAGCGTCCCGGTCCCTGAACAGACCCGATGTGTCGGCCATGATAGCTTTCCAGCGGATCGCCTTACCCTGTGAGTCGGAATATAAAATATCCCCGGCCCGGGGCCGGCGGAAATCCGGCTGAAAATAACGCCATGCAAATTGGTCAGAGTAAAACCCCTGCCGCCCGTACTGATGACAGTTTCCGACCGACAATCCTTCCCTGAAAAGGAACGGCTCCTGAGCACCTGCTGTTCCACATAACAAGATGAAAAAAAGAACCCGGAATAAAAATGTTTTTCTGATCATGGATTGAAAATAGAAAGGTTAAATGGATTGTTTTCCTGATGGCAACTCTTTCCGGAATTAATCCGGTATAAACCGCAATGCGCGCACTCCGTAAGCGAAAGTAAGCAATATCTGCTTCATGGAAAAATTTCCTGTTCCACAACATATCATGCGTTAAAGGCTCTCACCAAGGATGCCACTGCGGCTGCTGTCGGGGAGATAATCTGTGGGGGTGGCCGCGGAAAGAAAAATTTCGTGATGTATACCCTCTGGGATTCGGAAAGAAGCTAATCTGGGAAAGGGAGGGTGAGGCGCGGTCTGCCGTAAGTCAGGAAAAAAAGAAGAGGCTGCCCTTTTGAGACAGCCTCTTCTGCAAGCTCCATTTGCTTGGTTCTCTTCTGTGAGATAGCGTCAATACCCGGGATTCTGCTGATCTTTAAGACCGGGATTGGCGTTGAGTTCAACCAGCGGGATGGGCCAAACGAATTTGAAATCGCTGTAGGGCTTGGCTGCTACGCCATAGGGTCCTGAATACTCACTCCCCAGGGTGAAAGCTGCCGCGGGCGGGTTGGCATTGGCCAGTTTGGCGGGAATGCCGTCAATGGGGAAGTGCGGGCAATGCTGCAGCCTGTGGATGTCGGGCCAGCGGCGTCCCTCCATGGCCAGTTCAATGCGTCTTTCGGCCAGAATGGCTTTCAGCAGGGCTTTGCTATCGGCGAAATTGGCGGCCGTATAGCTCTGGGTGGCTTTGTCAGCCAGGGATCTGTCGCGCACCATGTTCAGGTATTTAAGTCCTTCGGCGACGTTTTCCTTGCGGGCATAGGCTTCGGCCAGGTTCAGCAGCACCTCGGCGTACCGCATCATGGGGGAGGCATCGGTATAATTGGTGTCATCCTGGTATTTGTTGGTGAATTTCACTCCGTTGGTGGTGAACACCATTTCAGGCTCCTGCCTTCTCTTGTCGTCTTTCAGCCAGTAGGAATTTCTCCAGACAATGGGGCTGATGGTGATCAGCATCCTCCGTTTGTACTGGGAGGCCAGGGCGGCGTTAACGCCCGGGTGGTTGGTGGCTGCATTTTCCATGCCAAAGATATACTCAGAATTGGTATAGTTTGAAGCGAAGCAGGTCCACGGTTGCGCCCCCAGGGCATATTCATTGAGGGCAATCAGCTTCAGGCCTTCGGTAATCACCTTGTCCATATCCCACATGTGCTGGTATATGCGGACTTTATAGGCTATGGCGGCGCCTTTGGTGCCCCGGGAGATTTTGGTGTTGCCTGTCCTGCTGGCTTTCAAGGGAAGCTTGCCTTCGGCAAATTCCAGATCTTCAAGGATTTTCCCATATACAAAAGCCACGGTTTCACGGCCTTTCTGCAGACCTTCATCAATGGCTCCCTGGGTGGTGAAGGGAGTATCATAGTAAGGAACGCCCTGGTGGGTGGCCCCGGACGAATGTTTGTAGGGACGGGCAAACATCACAAGCAATTCATGATAAGCGGCAGCCCGGAGTAACCGAGCCTCCCCTTCATACTCAGCGGCTTTCTCAACAGTGATGATGCCATCGGCGCCAGCCTTTTTCACCCCTTCAACGACAATGTTGCACCGGTTGATCAGCCGGTAGGTGTCTTGCCAGTAATAAACATTGTTTGCCGTGGTGGGGTCATAGGTCCCCTCATAGGTGAAACGGTAGAAGGCAGCGTTGTTTACGGCATCCTCACCCCGGCAGTCCCCCTGCTGGACGAAAGCAGCCCCGAAGGGATACCCTCGCCAGTCGGAACCGTTGAAATATCCGCGCTGCGCGGCCTGGTACATGCCCACGACCGTGAGTTCAATCAGGTCGGGGTTGGAAAAGGCGGTGGTCTCCGAGATCTGGTTGTAGGGTTCCAGGTCGATGATTTCCTGGCAGGAACTGATCGTCAGTGCAGCGGCCAGGAAGGATATGAAAATATATTTACCGGTTTTCATTGTGATACTGTTCTTTTTCATAGTGTTCATTTTTAAAAACGTTCAACTATAAGCTAAGGTTGATTCCCATGGTGAAAACCCTTTGACGGGGTGTTCCGTTGAAATCAACGCCGTTGCTTTCCATTTCCGGATCGATACCGGTATAATCGGTCCACATGAAGAGGTCCTGCCCCTGGACAAAGACCCGGAGATTTTCGATGCCTGCCCTGCTGACCAGGGATTTGGGAAGGGTGTAGCCCAAAATGAGGTTCTGCAGTTTCAGGAAGTCGCCTTTTTCCACAAACCGGCCGTTGGTCTGGTTGGAGATGTTGATGAAGTTACCGGCCTGGTACCAGAGTTTGGGCGTCCATCCGTCTCCTGGATCGCTTTCACTTTTCCACCTGCCCAGGATCTCCCTGCTGTTGTTGGTGAAGGAGTGCTGGGTAAGGTCGTCGCGGGTGCGGTTCATGATGTAATTTCCTCCGCTGAAACGGAACATCACGTTCAGGTCAAACCCGGCATACAGCAGCTTGGTGTTGACGGCTCCAAAGAAGGTGGGGAGGGAAGGCCCGAAGATGATCTTATCGGTGGCGCTGCTCAATGTGGCAGCTTTCGATACATCAGCAGGATTTGCGGGATCGTACACCCGATAGTTAGAGGTGGGGATGTTCCCTTGGACCATGGTGCCGTCGGTTTTCCGGTAAATGGGATATCCGTTGGCCTTGTTCACACCCACATAATCATACCCGTAAATGGAACTGATCGACTCGCCAATCTTGATAATCGTATAGTTGTCGGGAAGAATCTGGGTCTGCTCCTCTACCAGGGCAATCACCTCATTGTCGGCCAGGGTCAGGTTGGCATCCACGGTCCAGGTGAGCTTGTCGGTATTGATCAGGGTAGCCTCGGCGGCAAATTCATAACCCCAGTTTTTCAGTTCTCCCACGTTCTTATTCACGCTGTTGCCTGGGATACCGAACGACGGAGGAGTCGGCGCTGCCAGAATCAGACCATCCTGGTCGTTCTGGAAATAGTCAAAGGATAATTTGTATTTTCCGTCTAAGAACATTGCATCAAAACCCACGTCCAGTTTTTTGCTGGTTTCCCATTTGAGCTGGTCGTTCCCCATTTGCGAGAAGCCGATCCCGTTGTAGTTGGCATACTTGTAGGCCGAGTATAAACCCGCATAGGGGTAGTTTCCGATGGAGACGTTCCCCACTTCGGCATAGGAAGCCCTGAGCTTAAAGTCGGTGACGATGTGGTTGATACCCTTCATAAAGGGTTCCCGGGCGATGTTCCAACCGACCGATCCTCCCGGGAAAACACCGTACTTATTGGCTTCGGGAAGCGAGGAGATACCGTCGTAGCGCACGGAGGCCTGCAGGAAATACTTCTCGGCAAAATTGTAGTTGACCCTTCCCGCATAAGAGATAAATCCGTTTTCGGTGAGTCCTCCGCCTGAGTTGGGTGTTCCGTAGGAGCCGGAAATCAGGTTGTGCTGGAAGAATTCGTTGGAGAGGTCGGTGCCGATGGCTTCGAACCAGTTGTAACGCTGTTTCTGGAATTCGTTGACCAGCACCACACTGACATTGTGAAGATCGGCAAAACTTTTATTGATGGAGACGATATTCTGCCAGTTCCATCTGACATAGGAGTCAAACATGTTGTGGACCCTTCCTTTGACACTCTGGCCGTCGCCGTGGAAGGCGTTATAGTAAAGCAATCCTTCTGAACCGTTCTTGTCGATTCCCAGTTGGGTTCTGAAGTTGAGCCAGGGGGTGAAATCGAGGGAGGCAAAGGTGGTCCCCATGGTCCTCAGATTCTTAGTGGTAAATTTATTATGCAGAAGGGTATAGATGATGTTGGGCAGATTGTCGTCGATGGTCTGCAGGTTTTTCCAGCGGCCCACCAGCCCTGGGGTCACAAAGTCGATGTTGTAACCCGTAGGATGGTCGGGATTCATCACTGGGGTGTTGGGGAGCTGCCTAATGGCCGAAAAGATATTCCCTGAAAGGGAGTTTTCGCCCGTGTTCATGCCGAAATACTCCGATTGGGTCACCCCGATGTTTGCCCCGAGGGTCAGCCATTTGAGAACTTTCTGGTCCACATTGGCACGGGCCGAGAAACGGGTCATTTCGTTGGGGATACTCACCCCCTCCTGGGTGGTATAGCCTAGTGAAAAGTAGTAGGAGCTTTTTTCGGAAGCCCCTGACAAAGAGAGGTTATGGTCTTGCTGGAAGGCTGATTCCCGCAGCACTTCCCTTTGCCAGTCGGTATCCACGCCGCTGTCCACGGCATTGGGGGTCTGCCCCGCGTTGGTCCGCTTTTCGTTGGCGATTTCAATGAATTCTTTGGCGTTGAGCAAGTCAAAGAGGTTGACGGGCTGGGCTATACCCAGGTAGTTGTTATAGGTCATCCTGAATTTTCCCCTGGTGCCCTTTTTGGTGGTAATCAGCATGACCCCGTTGGCGGCCCTGGAGCCGTAAATGGCGGTGGCCGATCCGTCCTTAAGGACTTCCACCGACTCGATGTCGGCAGGGTTGATGTCGGCCAAAGCATTGTTGGAGGCATATCCTCCCAGTCCACCCGTGGCCACGGGAACCCCGTCGACCACTATCAGGGGATAGGTCCCCGAGGTGATGGAACCCACGCCGCGAATACGAATGCGTGGGGCAACCCCCAGCACTCCGTTCTGGGCAGTAATCTGCACCCCGGGAGCACGACCCGCCAACTGTGATTCAAAACTGGGGGTGGCCAGCGTGGCAATCTCGTCCCCCTTCACCTGGCTGATGGCCCCCGTGACCTCCCTTTTCTTCTGGATCCCGTATCCGACTACCACCACCTCATCGACCGAAAAGACATCGACAGGCAACACCACGTTAATCACATTCTGGCCTTCTATAGCCACTTCCTGGGTACGATACCCCACAAAGCTGAACATCAGCGATCGCGCATCCTGCGGAACCTGTAAGGTGTAATTGCCGTCAAGATTGGTCACAGTTCCGATGGTCGTGCCTTTGACCGATACGGAAACGCCGAGAATGGGCGAATCGTCATCAGAAGAGACCACCTTCCCGGTAATCGTCCTCATCTGGGCATTCGCACCCAATATTCCAGCGAAAAAGAGCATCGAAAAGAAAAATAACACCTTTTTCATAGAAATAGATTTAAGTTAGTAGTTAAATAAATTTAAATCCCTAAATCATTCAAAATGCTATTCTCCCTCCATTGGACTCCTCTTCCATGGCGGAAAGCATCTTTAAGATTTATTAACAAATTTAGCACTCTTGCGCTTACAAACAAATTATATTGTTTAGTAGCGAAAATAAATATTGAAAGGAATGGTCTTGTTATATCGAATCAATAATCAGTTGGAAGGGAATGTCTTAATTATATCGAATCGATGATCAGGGAAGAAGCCCCCAGGATACCCATATTTTCGGCATCGGATATTTCGATTGACAACTGGTTGTATATTCTGCGGAAGGGGAAGTTGTCCTCGAGGAATTCGTGCATCGCATCGCCAAAAAACTTAAAGCCTTTGCTGACCGATCCTCCGAAAATGATGGCTTCCGGGGCCAGGGCAAACAGGATATTGGCCACGGCCCTTCCCAGATGTTTACCCAGGTCATCAAAGACCTTCAGTGCCACCGGGTCACCAATGGAGGCCCGCCTGAAAAGCAGTTTCCCGTCGATGCCCTTGTCGCGGAAAAACTGTCCGCTGGCGAAAGCTTCGATGTTTTTGTCGCGATAGTAAATGTTTCCGAACTCTCCAGCCCCGCAAAGCCGGCCGGAATAGAGATGGTTGTTGATGATGATCCCGGCTCCCAGACCGGTCCCGATGGTGAGCCCGACAAAATTGGCATAGGGTTTTCCCTTACCGTAATATTTTTCTCCCAGGGCGAAGCAGTTGGCGTCGTTGTTCACCTCCACCGGTTTGTTGAAATATTCCGAAATCAGCTCCTTCAGGGGTACGGAATTCCAACTGGGAATGTTGATCACATCAAGTACGGTTTGTTCTTCAAGGTCTACCAACCCGGGAACCCCGATGCCGATCCCATTGATTCCGGGGTCAAACACCTCTTCAATGGCTTGTATGACAGCCTGGACAACTTCATATTGCGGCCTGTCAAAAGGAGTTGCCAGGGTTGATTCCCTGATGATTTTTCCCTCTGAGACCAGCCCCGTGCTGATCTTTGACCCTCCGATATCCACTCCGATGATTTTCATTTATTTGAATTAAATCGTTAAAAGAGTCCTTCCACCGATTTTCCCAGATGTGACGCTTCCTTGAGGAATTCCTCGACGCTGAGGTCACGCATATAGATCAACCCATGGGTGGCCCTGAGCAGGGGGGATTCATTTTCATAATAGAAATTCTTACCCAGCAGGAATTGGATCTGTTTATGCTGTTCCATCCACACTTTCTGGGTCAGCTGGCTGAATTTGCCATCGAGCTGGTAACTGGGGAAGGAAGCATTCACCTGGGTCAGGTAACAGTCGGTAAACGACTTATCCAAAACAGCCAGTGAGTTTAGTGAAACGGGCACGATAACTTCCACATCGGAAGGATTGTAGCGGAACCAGACGTTCCGGTAACCGATAATCCGCAGGTTTGAAAGGTCTTCCTCTTTGTTCCATTCTGATACCGCGGCGGCAATGGCCTGAAGCACCTTGTAATGGGTATCAGGACCACTTCCTTCCGGATCCATTGCCAGACTGATGACCGTCGGTTTGTATTTCCGAAAATCCTCGAGGATGGGCAGTACGTCACGTGTCATGTCAGGACCGCTTCCGAAGACATCTCCCTGGTAAAAGCCAAGCCGGAGGTGGTGAACATTTTTGACTGACACGCCATAGTGTGCCCAAACTAATTCTTCCTCGAATTCTCTGATCATCCCCTTCAGCTTCTGGATCTTGGGCGGATTTTTAGCCCCGTCGTAACTCTTTTCGAGCACCTGGATGGTGTCGAGGATGGCTTTGACGAGGTCATTACGGTCCTTAAGCTCCCAGACTCCCACCATGGCTCTGACTAGCCGGTGGCACACACCCCTTCGCATCTCCTCCTCATCCAGGGCCGCAATGTTGTCAAGGTAGTGATAGACATCCTTGTCCCACTTGTATTTGTAACCGCTTTCAAAGAAATCGGGATAGTTGATCATTTCAATTCTCCCGGCAATGATCAGCGCGATGGTATCGCGGAGCAAATCGAGCATAAAACCGTTGGTGACCGCGTTGAACCCGGAGGTAAGGACCGAGAAGTGCATTTCATTGCTGGATTCGCGGCTCTGCCGGTTGGTCACCGGCATAATCCCCAGCATGATGTCATCGTGGTGCGGCCCTGTGTGATAATAGACCTGGTTCGTCTCGCGCTTCATCCCCCGCCTCATTTTCGCCAGGATGGAATCTATGACTGACTGGACGGTGTTTTCATTCAAATCCGGAATTTTACTGCAATATTCATCCGATTGCAAATCTTTCAGGGTGAGTTTGTGACCGAATTTGTTGTTCTTTTTACACAGGTCGATAACGGCACGTTCCGTTTTCCGGTGATCCCAGGGGGTGTCAAAATAGTAGCTGTCAATACTGTCGTGCAGTTTCACCGCCGCTCCCCGGGTCAGGTAAAAGCGGGCATTGGGGAGTTTTTGAAGGGCCGTTGCCGGGTACATGTTGCATGGTTGGCTTTCGACAGAGTCGCGGATGATGTCGGCAATGGCTTCCCCCGCGGCATAGATAACCGCTCGGGCATCAGGATTAAAGGTCAGTGTTCCCAGTCCGACCGTTATGACCAGCCGGTTGCGGGAAACTTCTATCCCCCCGAGATCGCCTGCCGTCACAGCCTGTGTTTCAAAGTTGGTCTCGGTGAGACGGGTGGGGGAGAAATGGCTGGTGCCACGGGTGTTAAAGGCAATGTGACCATCGGGGCCGATACTTCCCAGGAAAAAGCCGATGCCTCCCTTCCTCCTGATCCTGGCTTCATATTCCGCACACCAGTTGTCAATCATGAAGATGGATTGCTGCTGGAGCCTCTCCAACTGATTCTTCGCCTCCCTGAAGCGAAGCGACAGGTCTATTTTGTATTCCGGAAAGACCTCCTCGTAACTTCTTCCGCCGGCCAGGGGTATCTCATCCGAATTGATCATCAGCGCTCTGGAGGGATCCAGTCCGAATTCTCTGATATAGTATTTGTCGGCATAATTCCACAGACTGTTGTGTTGAGCCGGGCTGATGGGGTAGAACTCCCCTGCCTGCACAAAATGAAGTCCGCGGAGATCGGGTTTTTTAACATCCGCCAGACCGTATTTCTCCAGTAGTTCCTTCCCGTTGCCGTGGTCCCAGCTCTCGAGCAGAAACCGGGTATACTTCAGGAAATGCTGAGCTGTCTTGCTCGTAGGCAGGGAAATTACTCCTTCGGGATGTTCTCCTGCCCATTCCAGAAAGCTGAGCGCTGATAAAAGCCCCAGCTTCGGAAAATTGTCGACAATCACATAGGTGGCCGGAGTGGTGATTTTCCGGTTTCCTGATTCCTTATAAAAGGCCTGTTCTACCTTGGAAAGTTCCCTCATATCGCAATAAAAGTTTGGTTTTAGGCTTGCTTCAAAAGTAGGAATTTTTTCTGAAGGATTTCATTGACGGGAAAATCTTTGATACGGATTTTACCCGGTTATTGGAGCCCTGTAAGGTGCAGGATTCCTGCGGAATGTGAAGCGGATTCTTTATTTTTACCCCGCGGATACTGGAAATTTGTGTGAAAGGGAGTAACGGAAGCGTAAGTTACCGGTCTTCATAAAAGATTATCTTTGCTGAAGTTCCCTTGTGGCGGTGGAAGCCGAGGATATTCCGGCCGGAAAGGGAATCCCCTGTCCCGGCACTGTTTAGGGCATCTATTATTAGAAGTATGAAGGAATTTCTCTTTGGAAAAACGCTCCCTGAACTCCGGAAGGTGGTCGCTGAGGCCGGTCTTCCCGGTTATACGGCAAATCAGATGGCCGACTGGCTGTATGCCAAGGGGGCTGGTTCACTGGATTTGATGACCAACCTTCCCAAAAAAGCGCGGGCAGCTTTGTCGAAACGGTATGAGACCGGGGTTTTCCCCCCTGAAAAAGTGCAGCTCAGCAGCGACGGAACGAAAAAGTATCTGTTTGCCACGGGATCGGGAAAATTCATCGAGACGGCCATGATTCCCGAGAAGGAGAGGATTACCGTATGTGTCAGTTCTCAGGTGGGGTGCAAAATGGGTTGTTTGTTCTGTATGACCGGCAAACAGGGTTTCCAGGGGCAGCTGACGGCGGGGGAGATTGTGAATCAGATCCGGAGTATTGAGGAAGCCGGTCAGGTGTCTAATGTCGTTTTCATGGGGATGGGGGAACCATTTGACAACCTTGAGGAGGTCATGAAAAGCCTTGACATACTGACGGCCCCGTGGGGATTTGCCATGAGTCCTCGCAGGATCACTGTTTCCACCATCGGGATCATTCCCGGCATGCGCACCTTTCTGGAAAAGAGTGAAGCTCACCTGGCAATAAGCCTTCACACCCCTTTCGACGAAGAACGGAAGCAACTGATGCCGGTCCAGGCTGTTTACCCCATTTCCGCCGTGATGGAGGAGCTCAGGAAGTGGGATTTCAGTCACCAACGAAGGGTTTCTCTCGAATATATTCTTTTCCGCGGGATGAATGACACCCCCCGGCACGTCAGGGAACTGTCGCGCCTCCTGGGGGGATTGAAGTGCCGGATCAACCTGATCAGGTTCCACCCGATTCCGGAAACACCTCTTCAGGGAAGTGACGACACGGTGCTGGGAGAATTCAAGGATATGCTGAATGCGAAAGGGATCCTGACGACCGTTAGGGCGTCGCGCGGGCTCGATATTTACGCAGCCTGCGGATTACTGTCCACCCGTGAATGGGTCAAAAAATCGGCTGACCGCTGAGTTTCGCCAATTATTTGTTAATTTTAGAAAAAAATTACGAAAGCAAATTCCGATGGAGAAACTGGTTTGGATAAAGCAGATATTGGGTTCAAAGCTGGAGATCCTCCTGGCGAATGAAAAAGTAGGTTCCATTCAGTGGCAGAATATGTTTTCGGGGAAAGCCAATGCCGAATTCAATGGCAGGCATTTTTTTCTGAAACGGGAATTTCTCAATCCAAAGGTGGAAATATATGATGCCAGGGGTCAGTCTTTACTTGCCTGTGTGTCGGTTAATCTTTTCAACCCCCGGAGCGATGTAATCGTCAACGGCAAACGCTTCGAGCTGGAAATAAAGAATTTTTTCCAGTCACGGTGGTCCTGGAAGTTCAATGGTTCAGAGGTTATCGTTTTCACCTCCAATGAATTCATTACCCGGGAGAAGGGAGATATTGAGTTGTTCAGCACGTGCAAGGATGAGGTGGAAATCCTGATCTTGCTGGGATTGTTTGTCAGGAATCAGTTTGTCCTTTTCATGGTTTTCCTGTTGATATTGCTGATTCTGATCCTCCTGTAGGGGCTGATCACAGGAAATCCTCAAATTCAAGAACTTCGCCTTCCTGAACCGGGTCTGATCCGGTGCATTCCAGGTCGACGTCAAATCCCGGAGGTCTTTCGAACGATGTGTTTTCGGTATAACCCAGCGTCGGATCGGCAAGTACTTTTTTCATGAAATAGCCCCATATTGGGAGAGCCATATTGGCTCCCTGTCCCGTGGAAATATCGGCAAAACGGATGCTGCGCAGATCGGCGCCAGTCCATATTCCTGTGCTCAGTTGGGGTGTCATTCCAATAAACCATCCGTCGGAATGGTTTTGTGTGGTTCCTGTTTTTCCGGCGATGGGCATGGTGAATTTTCCGTATCCTTCACGGAAGCGCAGACGGCTTCCGGTACCTTCGTTCACGACGCCCTGAAGCAGGTTGACCATCAGAAAAGCGGTATTTTCGTCAATGGCTTCAACCCGTTGCGGGATGAAATTGGCGACCACGTTTCCGTGCCGGTCTTCGATGTGTGTGACGAAATAGGGTCTGATAAAAACACCTTTGTTTACGTAGGTGCCGAAAGCCCCCACCATTTCATACAGGGTGATGTCGGAGGTGCCCAGGAACATGGAATAGACCGGGTCAATGGGGCTGTAAATACCCAGTTTCTGCATCACGGCAGCCATGGCTTCCGGGTTGAACTGCTTCATCACCCAGGCGGAGATCATATTTCTCGAGTTGGCAAGGCCCCATTTCAGAGTGACCATTTTGCCGTAGTTCTCCTCATCGCGCGAAGCATCGCGGGGTTCCCAGATCCGGCCGTCGGGAAGAACAAACTGCTGTCTTACGTATGGCACTTTTGTGCAGGGTGTCAGGCCGTTCTGCATGGCCAGAGTATACAGAAAGGGTTTTACCGTGGAACCCACCTGCCGTTTTCCCCCTTTGACCATGTCGTACATGAAATGTTCATAATTGGGTCCTCCGACATACGCCTTTACCTTGCCTGTTCCGTTTTCCATTGCCATCAGGGAAGACCTGAAAAAACGGAGATACCATTTGATGGAGTCAATGGGTGCCATGATGGTGTCAATCTCACCCTCCCAGGAGAAGATTGACATTTCCACGGGTTTGTTGAAAATCTCCCGGATCTCCCGGTAGTTTTTCCCCTGTGAGGCAAGCACCCGGTAACGTTCCGACTGCCTGACAAACCGGTTCAGCAACTCTTCGGTTTCTTCCGCAGTCATATCATTGCTGAAGGGGGGATTTTTCAGGTTTTTGATCCGGTTGTCAAACAACGGCTGCAGGTTGTTCTTCAGGTGGAAGGCCAAAGCTTCTTCCGCATATAGCTGCATCCGGGAGTCGACGGTAGAATATATTTTCAGTCCGTCTTTGTAAAGGTCCCAGCCGGAGCCATCCCTCTTTTTGTTTTTCTGGCACCATCCGAAAAGGGGATTTGTTTCCCATTCCACCGAGTCTTCGATAAATTTTTGGGTCTGGAAAGAGGCGTAATTTTTTCTGTCAGGTTTGGAGGCATTAAGCGTCAGCCGCAGGTATTCCCGGAAATAGGGGGCTAGTCCCTGCTTGAAATCCACCGGCTTGAAATCGAGTCCCAGGGGCAGTTGTTTTACCGAATCAAACACCTGGGGTGTGATATATCCGTATTTTCGCATCTGTGACAGGACCACATTCCGGCGCTGGAGGGTAATTTCGGGACGTCGAAGCGGATTGTAAAGCGCACTGTTTTTGGCCATTCCCACGAGCATGGCTGCCTGGTGAAGCTGCAGGGAGTCGGTTTCACAGTTAAAATAGACATTGGCTGCCGATTTGATGCCTACGGCCAAATTGAGAAAGTCGTACTTGTTCAGGTACATGGTCAGGATTTCCTCTTTGGTGAAACTCCGCTCCAGTTTTACCGCGATGATCCATTCCCTGAATTTCCGGAAGGCCAGTTGTATGGGCCCCCGGAATTGTTCGCGGGGAAAGAGCATTTTCGCCAGTTGCTGGGAAATGGTACTGCCTCCGCCAGAACTGGTATTTCCCGTGAGAATTCCTTTGATAACCCGCATCAAACCCCTCAGGTCAATCCCTGAATGACGGAAAAACCGTACGTCTTCCGTGGCAATCAAAGCCTGGACCAGGTGGGGAGGCAGACTTTCGTATGATACAAAAGTCCGGTTTTCACTGAAAAAGGTGCCCAGTACCTTGTCGTCATCCGAAATCACCTCCGAAGCCAGAATGGTCTCCGTATTTTCCAAATCTTCAAAGGATGGCATAAAACCTAAAAAACCCCGGGCGATCAGGAAAAAGATAAAAAGCACGAGTACGGCCACGGCCACGTATATCGTCCAGAAATAGCGGATATATTTCCGGCTGGCAGAACTTTCGTCAGACATGGATATTTGATAATTAATTACAGGGACAAATATATTAGTATTAATTTGAAGTTGAAATTTTGAACTTAGGGATTCATTTTTGTTACTTTGCACAAATTTTTTTTAAGGATAACACCGGATCTCATGGAGGAAAATCTCGTCATTGTTGAATCACCGGCCAAAGCCAAAACCATAGGTAAGTTTCTGGGCGACAATTTTAAGGTCACCTCGAGCATGGGGCATATCCGCGACCTGGAGAAAAAGGACTTTGGCATTGACATCAACGATCACTTTCGTCCCAGGTATGTGGTTTCAGAGGATAAGCGGAAGGTGGTGAGTGATTTGAAAAAGCTGACCCGGGGTGCTGCGATGGTATGGCTGGCCTCTGATGAGGACCGTGAAGGGGAAGCCATTGCCTGGCATCTTCAGGAGGAGTTGAATCTCAAACCTGAAAAGACCAGGAGGATCGTATTTCATGAAATTACGAAGGAAGCCATCCGGCATGCCATTGAGAATCCCCGTCCGATCGACGTGAATCTTGTCAATGCTCAGCAAGCCAGGCGGGTTCTGGACCGGATCGTCGGTTTTGAGATTTCGCCTGTATTGTGGAAAAAGGTAAAGCCCAGCCTCTCTGCCGGAAGGGTCCAGTCGGTCGCTGTCAGGTTGATTGTGGAGCGGGAAAGGGAGATCATGAATTTCGAAACCTCTTCATCGTTCCGGATTACGGCGCTTTTCACGGTGAAGCTGCCCGACGGCACTTCCGCGGAATTGCGGGCCGAACTGCCCCGGCGTTTTGATTCCGAGGCTGAAGCCGTGCGTTTTCTGGAAAAATGCGCCGGTGCCGATTTCACGGTTGCCGATATCAGCAGGAAGCCGACGCGCAGATCGCCTGCTCCTCCGTTTACCACCTCCACCCTTCAGCAGGAAGCAAGTCGTAAGCTGGGGTTTTCTGTCTCCCAAACCATGAGCGTCGCTCAGAGATTATATGAATCAGGACGGATTACGTATATGCGTACCGATTCGGTCAACCTCTCCTCCCTGGCCCTCAACACGGCGGCCGATGTGATCAGGACGCTGCACGGCGAGAATTATCTCAAGACACGGCAGTACAAAACGAAGTTAAAAGGTGCCCAGGAGGCACATGAAGCCATCCGTCCCACGTATATCGGTGAGGAAACCATCGCGGGAACGGTGCAGGAAAAGAAACTGTATGATCTGATCAGGAAGCGGACCCTGGCTTCACAGATGGCCGACGCCCTGCTTGAGAAAACGGTCATTACCATCAATATTTCGACATCGGAAGAGAAATTCGTGGCTTCGGGCGAGGTGATCATTTTTGACGGATTCCTCAAAGTTTATATGGAATCGACCGATGAGGAGGTCAATAATAACCAGGGCGGCCAGTTGTTGCTGCCTCCGGTGCGGGTCAATGATCCCCTGATTCCCATGGTTATACAAGCCACCGAAAGGTTTTTACTGAGACCTTTCCGGTATACGGAGGCCTCGCTGGTAAAAAGACTGGAAGAACTGGGTATTGGCAGGCCTTCGACCTATGCACCCACCATCACCACCATTCAGAACAGGAATTATGTGGTCAGGGAAGACCGGCCGGGTAAGGAAAGAAACTACGTCCAAATTGACCTGTCGAAAGGCAAAATCAGCCGCACGGTGAAAAAGGAGTTAGCAGGGGCCGAAAAATCAAAACTCTTCCCCACAGATATCGGCATGGTCGTGACCGATTTCCTGACTGAGCATTTCGAACAGATCATGGACTATAATTTCACCGCCAAAGTGGAGATGGACCTGGATGAAATTGCTGAGGGGAAACGGATCTGGTATGAGGTCATTGACAGCTTCTACGGTCCTTTTCACGATAATATTGGCAAAGTGCTGAAAAGTTCGGAAAAAACCAGGGGGGAACGGTTCCTGGGGACCGATCCGGCCACCGGGAAGCGGTTGTCGGTTAAGATCGGCCGTTATGGCCCGATTGCCCAGCTTGGGGATTCCTCCTTGGAAAAAGAGGGGGAAAAACCGGTGTTTGCCAGCCTTCGGGCCGGCCAGCATCTCGAAACCATCACCATTGAGGAAGCCCTGGAACTTTTCAAAATGCCCCGTGATCTCGGGGAGTTCGAAGGGAGGAAAGTGACGGTAGGGATCGGCCGCTTCGGCCCTTACATCAGGCATAACAACAAGTTTTTCTCATTGGCAAAGAGCGATGATCCTTATACGGTTGACCTGGACAGGGCTGTCGAACTGATCGCGGCAAAGCGCGATAAGGAAAAGAATTCGGTGATCAAAACCTTTGAGGAGGATGAAAACCTGAAGATCCTGAATGGTCGCTGGGGACCTTATATCGTCCTGAAAAAGGAGAATTTCAGGATTCCGAAAGGTACTAGGGTGGAACTCCTTTCCTATGAAGAATGCCTGAAACTGATCGCCGATGGCAACAACAAGGCTAACAAAAAGAAGAAAAAGAAATAGTGGACCTGCGTCTTTATTTCCATCCGGTGAATTTTGAACTTCTGGCTGAAAATCAGAAGTATGGCAGGCATAGTATGGGACATTGGATCGGTAAGGATACCGGATCCTTTGCCCTGTCAAAGAGGGGGGAAATCAAGGTTGCCCTGATCGGGGTACCCGAAGAATCAGGAACGTCAAACAAGGGATGTTCAAAAGCCCCGGCCGCCATCAGGGAACAACTGTACCGGCTGAGCAACCTGGAGTCATTGCGGGGTGTGGTCGATCTGGGTGACCTGAAACCCGGGAAAACGGTGCGTGATACCTGGTTTGCTCTCCGGGATGTTGTCGAGTACCTTTCCGACTCTGGGATCACGACCGTGGTGACCGGTGGGGGGCAGGATCTGAGTGTCGGCATTGCCCGGGCATTCCGAGGGAAAAGCGATTTTGTCCTATCTGTGGCTGATGCGCGCGTTGATGTAAAAACCGGCCGTCAGGTTACCGGTTCTTCCAATTTCATTTCACGCATTTTACGGGAGCACCCCCATCTCTATCATTTGCAGATGATCGGGATCCAGGGCCATTTGGTACCTCCGGCCATATTGGCCTGGTTGCGGGAACAAACTTTTGATTACCTGCCCCTGGGACGTATCCGTGATGACTTTCAATCCCCTGAACCGCTGTTGCGGAATACCTCTTTTCTGAGTTTTGACATTTCGGCAGTGAGGCAGTCCGATGCCATGGGGCAGCAAAAGGCAGAACCCACCGGTTTTTTTGGGGAAGAAGCCTGCCGGATTGCCCGTTTTGCCGGGTTGAGCCCCCGGTTGTCGGTGTTTGGCTTGTTCGAAGTCAACCCGACGCTGGATTCCCGGGGTACCACTTCCGCGTTGGCAGCCCGGATGATTTGGTATTTTCTGGAAGCCTTTGCCCAACGGCGCAGCGAGGATCCTTCCAGGGATAAAGAGCCGTTCATAAAATATTTCGTGGAGTTCGAAAAACATGGGGAGCCGGTGCTATTTTATCATCATCCGCCCACCAACCGCTGGTGGATAGAAATCTCTGCAGAAGAAGGAGCCGGTACGATTGCCCCATGCAGTGAAAATGATTATAAAATGGCCGTAAAGCAGGAAATCCCTGATATATGGTGGAAATTCGCCCTAAAAACCGACCGTTTATCAAAATAATAGAAAATTAAATCCGTTCTTTGCAAAAGCGTTGGTTCATCTGAAAAATACCGACATTCGTATTTTGTATCCCGCTATAATGGGATTTGGTGGTATGAGAAAAGCGTATGAAAAAGATAATTTCTTTTTTCTTTTTTATTTTTACCGTATATTTATCGGCACTTGGACAGCAAGATCCGCAGTACACGAATTATATGTTTAACAAGTTTAGTGTTAATCCGGGTTTTGCAGGCAGTGAGGACGCTATCAGCGGTACCATATTAAACCGTTATCAGTGGACAGGGTTCAGAGATGCTCCCCAAACACTGGTCTTCAGTGTTGACGCTGCTGTCGGGATTTTCGGAAGTCCTGCAGGCATTGGGATCAATATTATCAGCGATGAATTGGGACCCGAAAGCAACGTTCTGGTAAATTTTGCCTATGCATGGAGAAAAAGCCTCTCTTTCGGGGACCTCGGGGTAGGAGTATCTCTGGGGATGTTCAATAAGAGCCTTAGCGGAGAGTGGGAGATTCCGGAGGATGATCTGGGCATTTACACGCCGCCCGGTTCTGACCCGGCCATTCCCGAGGGAGAAGTGAGTCAGGTGGCATTCGATGCGGGAATGGGTGTGTACCTCAAAAGTGCAAGATATTATCTGAGTGCTTCGGTGACCCACATCAACCAGGCCTCCATAAAGTTCTCTGACCTGGCAAGTACGTACCTTGCCCGGCACTATTATTTGATGGGAGGATACAATATCAAACTGTCTGATCCGTTATTCGAATTACGCCCGTCTTTTTTGCTGAAAAGTGATCTGGCAGGCTGGCAGGTTGACCTGAATACCAACGTGGTATATGACGATCGGTTGTGGGGAGGTTTGTCCTACCGGACAAAGGACGCAGTGGCTTTGCTTATGGGTGCTGAACTGATGAACGGCCTTCGCGTCGGTTATTCCTTTGACCTGGTCACTTCCGCCATCGGAAGATATGGGTACGGATCGCACGAAGTTTTTATCAGTTATTCGGTTGACATTGAGAAAAACCGGAGCAGAAAATATAAAAGTGTCAGGTTTTTGTAAGAAAACGATATAGTACTGAACTATGAAAAGAATTTTTTTTGTTTCATTGGCGCTCCTGGCCGGAATCTTGCTGACAAGTTCTATGTGCAGCGGTCCCCGGACAGGAAGCGGATACGGAAATGGAGAACTGGTCGGTGCAAGCCGGGCCGGGAAATGGAAAGAAACGGCCCCGACGGGGATGGTATTTGTTCGCCGCGGTACGCTGAATGTCGGTCCGAACGACCAGGATGTTGCCGCAGCCTCCCAGCCCGCCCGTACCGTTTCCGTTGACGCTTTCTGGATGGACGATACCGAAATCACCAACAACGAATACAGGCAATTCATTTATTGGGTCAGGGATTCCATTGCAAGGCAGATTCTGGGACAGCAGTATCCCGAATTCCTGATTACGGAAGATCGTGACAACAATCCCATTGATCCTCCGATAATCAATTGGAAAGAACGGATCCGCTGGGATGAACCCGATTACATCATGGCGCTGCAGGATATGTATATTCCTGATAATGAGCGATTTATGGGGCGCAGGGAGATCGACCCCCGAAAACTCTTTTACGATTACTGGTGGATCGATTACAACCAAGCCGCCCGCCGCCAGAACAGTTACAATTTCGAAACCCAGCGGTATGAAGGATCGGTGTATGATCCTTCGGGGAATGAAATCCCGATCGAGAACCGTTCCGCCTTTATTTTCAAGGACCGGGTCAATGTATATCCCGATACCCTCTGCTGGATCCGTGATTTTACCTATTCTTACAATGAGCCGTGGGCTACGCGCTATTCCTGGCATCCCGGTTTCGATGAATACCCGGTGGTGGGGGTAACCTGGAAACAGGCCCGGGCATTCTGCAACTGGCGAACAAAATACCAGAACGATTACCTGGCCAGGCAGGGTAAACCAAGTCTGATGGAATACAGGCTTCCTACTGAAACCGAATGGGAATATGCCGCCAGGGGAGGGAAAAAATTCTCCATGTACCCTTGGGGGAACTATTATATTCGTGACCAGGAAGGGGTTTTCCTTGCAAATTTCAAACCTCTGCGCGGAAATTACGTGGAAGACGGAGGCATTGGCACCATGCGGGTGGGCAGTTATGATCCCAATGACTTCGGGCTTTACGATATGGCGGGGAATGTGGCGGAATGGACCAGGACCGCTTATGACGAATCGGGATACATGCTGATCAACGACTTCAATCCCAATTATGAATACAATGCCCTTCCCGACGATCCACAAGTGATGAAACGGAAGGTGATCAGGGGAGGATCATATAAGGATGTGGCTTATTATAATCAGGTGGGTACTCGTAGTTTTGAATACCAGGATACCACCAAGTCATTTATTGGTTTCCGCTGTGTGAGAGCTTCCTTTGGCAGTGAATTCTAAAAATACCTAATAAACGAAACGATGAATATTGGTGAACTTTTAAAGACAAAACGTGCCAGAACCTTAATGGGGTTCATTTACAGCTGGGGGGCATCCATTGTGTTGATCGGTGCATTGTTTAAACTTCAGCACTGGCCCTATTCCGGGTTATTCCTGACAATTGGTCTGATCACTGAAGCCGTGATCTTTTTCGTGTCGGCTTTTGAACCGCCACTTGAAACCCCCGAATGGTCGAGGGTTTACCCGGAACTCAGGGAGGATTATGAAGTTTCGGGATTCGAGGAAGTTAAAAAGCCGGGCAACAAGCTGGAAGACCTGCTCAAAGGGACGGATATCACGCCCAGCCTCCTTGATAAGGTAAGTCACAGCCTCAACGATCTTAGCAATACTGCAAGAGGTATCAGTGACATTTCCTCTGCCACCCTGGCCACCGAAATGTACGTGAAAAACCTGAGTTCAGCGAGCGAAGCGATGAGTTCTTTCAGTGACACAAATGCCAAGGCCAATAGTTCTATTCACAATTCCGTGACGCAGTTGGTTGATATCTATCAGAACACCACCAGGCAAATGACGTCTTCGGGTCAGGCCATTATCGACAAACTGAACCGCAGCGGTGAGGAATTCACGTCAAGGATTAACGAATCAGGTAACCTGTTGGCGAAATCCTATAAGGCAGCTTCAGAAAAGATAGAACAAAACATGCAGTATTTCGGTGACTCTTCGGGGTCTTATGCCGAAAATCTCCAACGGCTCAATAAGAACCTCACCACGCTGAACAATGCAGTTGAAAACCAATTGAAAGGTTCCGAAGAGCAATTAAAGGCCAACCAGCAATTCAATGCTGATTTGGGCAGGATCAATGATGCGTTGGCCTCCTCAGCGGAAGAACTGAAAAAATACCATGAAAATGCAGTTAAACTGAATCAGCACCTTGAAGCTCTCAACCAGATATATGGAAATATGCTGGGAGCTATGAATTATAAAAAGTAACTGAACCGAAGCACGTATTGCTATGAGTATTAAAAATTGCCCGGAAACACCACGGCAACGCATGATCAACATGATGTACCTCGTACTCACGGCCATGCTTGCGCTCAACGTGGCGGCCGAGACGCTGGAGGCATTCAGGGTCATCGATGGCAGTCTGATTCAGACCCTCGGTGCGGTGGATTCCAAAAACAAACAGGTCTATCTGGCATTTGAACAGGCATTTGCCGAAAATCCTGCAAAAGTGCAGGACTGGAAAGCCAAAGCAGACCAGGTTCGGTTGCGCACCGACAGCTTAGTGAATTACATCTGGCGGCTGAAGGAAGTTCTGGCGCTGGGTTCCAACGCCGTTAAGACAGCTCCTGATAATCCGGATAAGGGGGAATTCATTACCGTCAGAACAATCAACGGCGATACCCTTATTGTCAAGAAGGAAGATGATATCAACACCCCCTCCGAGATCATGATCGCCCAGAAAAGGGCGCATGAATTAAAGTCCCAGATCAATGAGTACAGGGAATTTATGATCAGCATCATCGACGAGGAGGATAATGAGTTGAAAGATGTGATATCGCAGGAGCTTGATACTCGGGATTCGCGGTTTAACCTCAAGGAAGGCAACAAAACCTGGGAGATCCAGTATTTTGAAAATAAGCCGCTTGCCTCTATCCTGACCCTGTTATCCAAGATCCAGATCGATGCCAAGAATTCGGAAGCCAACCTGCTGACTTACCTCTACTCGAAAATTGATGCCGCTAGTTACAAATTCAACAAGCTGGATGCCCAGGTTATTGCCAACTCTTCGGTTATTCTCCAGGGAGAGGAGTACAAGGCTGAAATTTTCCTGGCGGCCATAGATACTACTGTTGATCCCGAGATCATTGTGAACGGGCGCACCATGCCCATTGTCGACGGAAAAGCTTTATACACCCTCAGGACCAATGAACCGGGAACATTTAAGTGGAGCGGGGTGCTGAAGTACAAAACCCCTGAGGGATTGGTGCGGAGTTATCCTTTTGACAAGGAATACCAGGTAACCCGTCCGGGAGTGACAATCTCGCCAACAAAAATGAACGTTTTTTACCGGAATATCGCGAATCCGATTGACGTTTCTGTTCCGGGAATTGCCAAGGAAAACCTTCGGGTTGAAATGACAAACGGCAGGGTCGATAAAACAGGAAGTGCGTGGAATGTGTTTCCCAATGAGCTGGATGAAATGGGCCGCAGAACAAAGATTTCGGTCTATGCGAGACTAACCGGGGGCGAACGATTAATGGGAACCATGGATTTCAGGGTGAAAAAAGTTCCTGACCCCGTGGCAAAAATTGCCAACCAGTCGGGGGGAAACATCAGAAAGGAGGATATCCAGATGGAAGACGGCATGATGGCTGTTCTGGAGGATTTTGACTTTGAACTTCGATTTGTGGTTACCCAGTTTGATGTTTCCCTTACCGGTGCAGGAGGGTATGTGAACACCTGGAAATCGCAGAGCAACAGATTTACCGCTGACCAAAAAGCCCAATTCAAAAACCTGGCTGTCGGCAGTATTATCTATTTTGACAATATTAAAGCAAGAGGGGATGATGGTACTGAACGTACCCTGGACCCCATCAGTTTTAAAATCAGGTAAAAGATGAAAAGATTATTTGTTTTCTTTGCGACCTTTGCGTTGGTGCTGGGCATGTTTTCGGCTCAAACTGCAGAAGCCCAGATTATTAACGGGGCTTTTAAGCGGCAGGATGTTTTCCAGAAAAAACCCATGCCCATTCCCATGGTGAGGGAAGCCGACGTTTTATGGTCCAAGATGATCTGGAGGATCATTGACGTCAGGGAAAAGATCAACCAGCCACTTTATTTTCCCACAGTCCCGATTGAAGGGTTGTCAAGCCTGGCGGCTTTGCTGATGCAGGGAATAGAGACCGGCCAGATCACCGCGTACGATGCCCGGAATGATGATGATTTTAAAACGCCGATGACCATGGCCGAGGTGAAGGCAGCCTTTGGCGCCGAAACCGTCACCCGGGAAACCATGAATTTTGATACCGGAGAAATGGAACTCCGCACCATCGAAGGGGAAGTCCGCCTCGAAGAGATCAAACAATTCATGATCAAGGAAGAGTGGTATTTCGACAAGCATAATTCCAGGCTGCAGGTAAGAATCGTGGGGATTTGCCCCATTCAGGAGTTTTACCGCGATGATGTGGAAAACAGCCCCGTGCAACGCCGCAAAGTTTTCTGGGTATATTACCCCGAAGCCCGGAAATTGCTGGCCACCCAGCAGGTCTTCAACCCGTATAACGATGCCAGGAGATTATCGTACGACGATTTGTTTATCAACCGGTACTTCAACAGCTATATCGTCCAGGAATCGAATGTGTTTAACAATCGCACCATCAGCCAGTATCTGAGCGGGAAAGATGCCATGCTGGAATCCAAAATGATAGAAGAACAGATTTTCAATTACGAACAGGATCTCTGGGAATATTAACAGGGCTGTTCTCAGGTCAGAAGGCCTTATGGGAAGACTCATAAGGCCTTCTGAGTAACTGATAATTTTTTTGTATCATTTTCGTTTGAATTAGGAAATATCATTTATTGATCATGAACAGGCGGATCCGGACTATACTATTTTTTGCATTGCTGATTCCGGCTTGTAAAGAATCGGATATCTATACCGCTGATGATTTGAAAAACCGGGGTGTCTGGTATGAGCCGACCCCATACGGGATGGTTTATATTCAGAGAAGTGACTATCAGATGGGGCCTTCGGATGATGAGATCACCGATGATGCAAAAATGAGATCGGTGTCGGTAGAATCATTCTGGATGGATGATACCGAAATCACCAACAACGAATACCGGCAGTATGTCTACTGGGTTCGTGATTCCCTGGTGCGTAAGATCCTGGGAGAGAGTGATCCGAAATTTGTTATTACGGAAACCAGACAGGGCATTCCCCTGAGTCAACCGGTCATCAACTGGAGAACGAGGATCGACTGGAATGATCCGGATGTCAGGATGGCGCTGGAAGAGCTCTATATCCCCGAAGAAGAGCGATTTCACGGACTCCGGGAAATTGACCCCCGGAAGCTGGTTTATGATTACTTCTGGATAGATTACAAGCAGGCGGCCAGGCGTTCCAACAGTTTCAATTACGAAACCCAGCGTTACGAAGGGAGTGTTATCAACCTTGACGGCGAAGAAATCGCGATTGAAAACCGCAGCTCCTTTGTGATGCATGAGACTGTTCCGGTATATCCTGACACGCTGTGCTGGGTTCGCGATTACGCTTACTCTTACAATGAACCCCTGACCCTGAAATATTTTTCCCATCCGGGATTTACTGAGTACCCCGTGGTGGGTGTTAACTGGCACCAGGCGCGGGCTTTCTGCAACTGGCGTACCCGGCTGAACGAAAATTACCGGTCGCGGCTGAATGAAACGCCGGCCCACGATTTTAGGCTCCCTACAGAATCGGAATGGGAAATCGCGGCACGGGGCGGACGCCTGAATACCAAATTCCCCTGGGGAAGTTATTACACCCGCAACCAGCAGGGGTGTTTCATGGCAAATTTCAAGCCGCTTCGCGGCAATTACGTGGCCGACAGCGAAACCAACGTGACAGCCATGAAAGTCGGTTCTTTCGATCCTAATGACTATGGCCTCTATGACATGGCCGGAAATGTGGCGGAATGGACCAGCAGCGCCTTCTTCGAAACCGGTTATAACCTGGCAAATGATATGAATCCCGAAGTGGATTATGTCGCCCATCCCGACGATCCGCCGGTGATGAAGAGAAAGGTCGTTAGGGGTGGCTCCTGGAAAGATACCGAATACTTCATCCGTTCATCCACCCGGACTTACGAATACCAGGACACCACAAAATCCTACATCGGTTTCCGGTGCGTCAGGAGCTCTTTCAGAAGTGAACTGCACAACAGGTAAAAGGATTCTTTTTGCCCTTTTGCGTCATCTCCCCCCGGACACTCCCGGTCACAATTTCACGGGTATGTTCCTGGTTACCGTCTTTACAACCTTCAACAGTGCGAAAAGAATCACCAGGGTGAAAATGATGGTCGCTCCCGATGGGATATTCAGAAAATAAGAAATGACCAGCCCGGTAATATTTCCGACAAAGGCAAAAACCACCGAAAGGATCATCATCTTTCGGAAATCTTTGGTGAAGAGGTTGGCGGTGGCCTGGGGGATGGTCATCAGGGACAAGATCAGGATGATGCCCACGGCCCTGATGTTCATGACCATGACCAGGGCAATAAGTACCATGATCAGATAATTCAGGAGAGAGACCGGGATTCCTGAGGCCCGGGCGAATTCCTCATCATAAGAGATGTAAAGGATTTCCCTGAAATAACGGGCAAAGAAAGCCGTAAGCAGCAGAAGGAGCAGAAGCATCGCCCAGAGTTCCTGAATGCTCACCGTCAGGATGTTTCCGAAGAGGTAACTCATCAGGTTGGGGGTATATCCGGGGGTGAGAAAGACGAAGATGATTCCCAGGGCCATTCCCAGTGACCACCAAATGGCAATGGCAGAGTCTTCGCGAAGATGGATCTTTTCGGAAAAAAACTGAATGCCGAAAGCGGCCATTACGGCAAAAAGAGCTGCCCCCACAAGGGGATTAAACCCCAGGAGAAAAGCCAGGCCAATGCCTCCGAACGATGCATGGGTGATGCCGCCGCTGATGAAGACAATCCTCCGTGCGACGATGTAAGTTCCTGCAATCCCTGCCGAAATGCTGGTAAAAAGGGCGGCCAGCAGGGCTTTCTGGAAAAATCCGAATGAGAAAAGGGCCCAGAAATCATGCATGGCCGTTGTGTTTTTCGAGAATGGTATGGGGGATATCTCCGTGGCTGATCACCTGGATCGGGCAATTGTATGCTTTCAGGTCTTCCGGGGTAAGGACGGCAGAATGATGATAGTGAAGCTTCCGGTTAACGCAGGCAATGGTTTTGACAAAACTGGTTATGGTCCCCACATCGTGCGATACCAGCAGGATCGCCATTTTTTCGTTGAGCGTCTTTAGTCTCTCAAAGAATTCACCTTCAAACCGGTTATCCACAAATGTCCCGGGTTCATCAAGGATCAAAACCCTCGGATCACTGATTAGTGCCCGGCAGAGAAAAACCCGCTGCATCTGCCCTCCTGAGAGTTCCCCGGCAGCCCTTTTCCTCAAATGGCCGATCCCCATCTCCCCGAGAAGTTCCAGGGCGCGCTCCTTTTCTTCTGAAGCACTTGAAAAGGGATTGTGCCTCATCAGGGAACCCGACCTGACCACATCAATGACCGTTATCGGAAATTGTTTGTCAAGGGTTTTCACTTGGGGGAGATATCCGATGGGGCGCTTCAACCGGGGAAGATCCTCCCTGAAATAAACCTTGCCCTTCAACGGTTGTATCAATCCCATGATTATCTTGACCAGGGTGGTTTTCCCCCCCCCGTTGGGTCCGATTATGCCGATGAAATCACGGTCGTAAATTTTGAGGTCTACATCTTCCAACACCGGCTCCACGTCCCAGGAAAATGTAACATGATTGATATGGATCAAAGGTTTTTCCATCATTTGTCCCTGATCAGACGTGCGATGTCAATTAAGTTGGAACTCCATTCGGGATTCAGGGGCCAAATGCGGATCACCTCTCCGTCTATTTCCTCGGCAAATACCCTTGCCATTTCGATATCAAATTCACTCTGGATAAAGATCGTCCGGATACTGTCCCTGCGCGCAATCGCGGTAAGTTCCGCCATATGGCCCGGCGTGGGTTCCTTGCCCCCCCTTTCCACGGAATGCTGATGCAGGCCATAATCCCTGGCGAAGTAAGTCAGTGAAGGATGATAGGTGATTACTCCCTTGCCCTGACAATCCTTCAAGATTTCCCTGATGGCGGTATCGGTGCTGTCGGCGAGGGTGGCAAAGCGGCGATAACGCTCAGCATAGATCTCCCTGTTTTCAGGGTTGAGGAGGGTCAGTTCCTCCAGGATCGTGGCAGCCATAATTTTGACATTCGCCGGCGACATCCAGGTATGGGGATCAATACCCTCCCTATCATCCCTTTCCAGGGGAAAACTGCCTCCGATGAGGGGCAACCCTTGTGACAGGTCAACGGTTTTCATAGCCGGATTGGTTTCCGTGATGCGGTCTCCCCAGGAAAGTTCAAATCCCACATATCCCATTCTGAACCAGAGGGAGGCGAAAGAAATTTCAGTCATCTGCCCGGGCAGTAGGGAATAGGTGGTTGGATTGGCACCATGCGGGATCAGCACCGACACCTGAAAATCATCATCGCCGATCTTCTCCACAAAACCCTTCTGTGGTAATATGCTGACCAGAATCACCGGCTTCTCCATAGGCCTGGTCCTTCCCGGTCGGCAACCTGTCCATGCAAGGATCGTCAGCAAAATGATCAACATATTCTTCATCATACCATTTCGGATTTCGGAATTCTGATTTCAGATTTTTTTCCTGTGTAAAAGTAACACTTTCACGGGAGAATTAAATTATGCCTTTCGTCATCTGCATTCTCAATTTTTTTAATTTCAGGCAATCAAATATTCCGGTTATGTTAATTCGGTTTCAGATAGATTACAAGACCTGGTTTGGTCAGCACCTTATGATCGTTGGATCCCTGCCCCAACTGGGAAGCGGTTCGCCTGCGAATGCCGTCCCCATGGATTATATTGATAACTCAGACGGGAAATGGAGCTTCTGGCTGGAGACCGAAGGTGAGGCAGCTTTCAGGTATCGTTATATTGTAAGGGATACCCATACGGGTAAGGAAATCAATGAGTGGGGTGCCGACAGGGTTTTCACTCCGGGGAAGGATATTACGGGATGGGTTTTACTTTCTGACCACTGGCGTTCCATGTCTGATCCTGCTTATGCGCTTTTTTCTTCGGCATTCACAAAGGCGGTTTTTCGTCAGCCGAGAGAGGAATTCGCATCAAAGAATGTGAAAACGGGCAGGAAGAGGAGTGTCTTGGTACGTTTCCGGCCGGCAGCTTCCAGGGTATTACCGGGGCAGCGGCTTTCCGTTTGTGGAAGTTCCGCAGTGCTGGGGAACTGGGATGACCTGAGAGCTATAGATTTGGGGAACAGGGATTTCCCGTCCTGGGACGGTGGGGTTGCCGTTCCGGTTTCTGATTTTCCGTTGCGCTATAAATATACCCTTCGTGACAGTTTTGGCAACACCCTTTTATGGGAAAAGTCGGCCGACAGGTTGGTGGAGCTTCCCGACGGGGGAATTCCGCAGGTCATTGAGATTCGTGACGAGTTGTTCGATTATCCCGGGGCTCCCTGGAAGGGAACAGGCGTGGCCATTCCGGTATTTTCACTCAGAAGGGAGAAAGGCTTCGGGGTGGGGGAGTTTTCAGATCTCAGGTTGCTGGTCGACTGGGCTGCTGCCACAGGGATCCGGATGATCCAGATCCTTCCGGTGAACGATACCGTGGCGCTTCATACCTGGCAGGATTCCTATCCGTATGCGGCGATTTCGGTATTTGCCCTGCATCCCATCTATGTTAACCTGATCCAAATCGGAAATCTCAACTCTTCCATTACCGGAAAGATCGTCGAAGCGCAGGGAACTTATCTCAATTCGCTTGAAAAGGTGGATTATGAAGCAGTGATGACCCTCAAGTCCCGTTTTTTCAAGCTTATTTACGATCAGCAGAAGACAGAATTCCTTCAGGATCCCGACTTCTGCGCTTTTTACCGGAATAATGAAACCTGGCTGCGACCCTATGCTGCATTTTCCTATCTGAGGGATCTTTTCAATACCCCTGATTATACACGGTGGGACGGATTCACCCGGCTGACGGCTTCCCTGCTCAACGAAATTACCAATCCAGAAGCACCTCACTATGATGATATTGCCATCCACTATTTCATACAGTACCATGCACATCGCCAGCTTCGTGATGCTGCCGAATATGCCCGTTCCAAAGGGGTGGTGCTCAAGGGGGATATTCCCATCGGAATATACCGCAACAGTGTGGATGCCTGGGTGGATCCGGGACTTTACCACATGGATTGCCAGGCGGGAGCTCCGCCCGACGATTTCTCGGTGACCGGCCAGAACTGGCGTTTCCCCACTTACAACTGGGAAACCATGGCCCGTGACCGTTATGGCTGGTGGAAACAAAGACTGCAACACCTCTCAGGATATTTCGACGCTTTCCGGATCGATCATATCCTGGGATTCTTTCGGATCTGGGAAATTCCCGCCCACCAGGTCCAGGGATTGATGGGGTATTTCAATCCCAGCATTCCCTATACCCGCGAGGAGATCCTGGCCAGGGGGATCTGGTTCGATGAGAACAGGTATTGCAAACCTTTTATCAGGGAGCATTTCCTTCCCGAAATCTTCGGAGATCTTGCCGGAGAAATCAAAAATAAGTACCTGGAAGAATATGCACCCGGTTGTTACCGGTTGCTTCCTGCTTTTGACACCCAGCGGAAGATAGAAATTGCCTTGACGCCTGCACAGGATGACAACGCCGACCGGAGGGCCTTCCTGGACCGCGTGAAACAGGGACTCTTTGCCCTGGTTGGCGAAGTGCTCTTCCTGGAAGCCCCGGGATCGGGAGGCAAATCCTGGTTTCCGCGCAACTCATTACATAACACTTTCAGCTTCAGGGAACTGGATCCTCATGCCCGCCATCTGCTCGATCAACTCTATATCGATTACTTCTATCGCAGAAATGAAGATTTCTGGAGGGAGAAGGCGATGCAGAAACTGCCGGCCGTCAAATCGGCAACAGATATGCTTCTGTGCGGCGAGGACCTGGGGATGGTACCGGCTTGTGTCCCTGAAGTTATGAATGAACTAGGTATCCTCAGTCTGGAAGTCCAGCGAATGCCCAAAAATCCACGCCTGGAATTTGGCATTCCTGATGCCTACCCCTATCTTTCCGTTGCAACACCCTCCTCACACGATACTTCCACCATCAGGGGATGGTGGGAGGAAGATCCCGGGAAAACCCGGAAATTCTACAACGAGGTATTGGGAAATCCGGGAGAACCACCCGAGGAATGTACCCCGGAAATAGTGAGGCAGGTCATCCTGCAACACCTTCACTCGCCCAGCATGTGGTGCGTTTTCCCCATTCAGGACCTGCTTGGAATGGATGAAAAGCTCCGATTGGCCGATCCCCATGCAGAACGGATCAATCAGCCGGCCAACCCGAATCATTACTGGCGGTACCGTCTTCATGTCAGTCTCGAGGAACTCCTTGAGCATAAGGATTTCAATGAGATGCTCAGGAAAATGATCAGCGATTCAGGAAGAAACGGAAATTAATGACCAGGCAATGCCTGATCCTGCAGCCCGAATCGGGAAAGTCAGGATTTTGCCACCTCTTTCCTGCTTTTCTTCCCTTCGGAAGTTCTCGGGGGTACCGGGTCGTACCCTGAAGTGCCCCAGGGATGGCAGCGTAGAATCCGTTTTGTTGCCATCCAGAAGCCCCTGAAAGGGCCGTGAATCTTCACCGCTTCAACGGCATAAGACGAACAGGTGGGAAAATGCCTGCAGGAGGCGGGAGTTAAAGGAGATATGGCATATTTGTAAATATAGACCGGGACCAGGATCACCTGCCCCAGGAACTTCAGCAATATTTCGCCGGTCCTGCGCAACATATTTTCTTCTTTTTAAGGTTGTAAAGGTAATTAATTCCCTTTTCCCATAAAATAAAAGCCTGATCAGGCCCTGAGTTTTCCGAATCCGGTTATTTTTGTAAAAATGACCTCCGTGGCGACGGTTTGGCAATGGCGGGGAGGTTTAATCTTATGTCTGTTGTTATGGAAATTTCTCTGGAACTCATCATGTTGGGGCTATCGTTCCTCTTTTTCATCAGCATTGTAGCAAGCAAAGCGGGATTCCGCTATGGGGTTCCCGTGTTGCTCCTCTTTCTGGTGATCGGAATGTTGAGTGGCAGTGACGGTCTGGGGATTCAGTTTGAGAATTTCCATGTGGCCCAGGTGATCGGTACCCTTGCCTTATGTATGATTCTTTTTTCCGGAGGCCTCGATACCAATATCAAGGATATCCAGCCGGTGATGGCTCCCGGCATCGTCCTGGCAACGGCAGGGGTTTTTCTCACTGCCTTGATTACAGGCCTTTTTGTATGGTGGATCAGCGGTATGACGAGTCAGGGAGCGGGGATCGGTTTTCTGACTTCCTTGTTGCTGGCTTCCACCATGGCTTCCACCGATTCTGCCTCGGTGTTTGCCATTCTCAGAACCCGGAAAATAAGCCTGAAGAATAACCTGAAGCCCCTGCTGGAGCTGGAAAGCGGGAGTAACGACCCCATGGCTTATATGTTGACCATCACCTTTATTGAGATCATCCTTCAGGGGGAGGCCCCCAATATCTGGCTGGTGCTGGTTAAGATCGCCTGGCAACTTGCCATCGGGGCCCTGGCGGGGTATCTGCTGGGAAAACTGACGGTTTATGTGATTAACAGGATTGACATCGGGCATGACTCCCTCTATCCCATCCTGATTTTTACCGCGTCTATCCTCATTTATTCCGTCACCTGGTTTATAAAGGGCAATGGTTTTCTGGCCGTTTATTTTGGCGGGTTGATCATTGGGAACTCCCGGTTCGTACACAAAAGGTCGGCCCTCAGTTTTTTTGACGGTCTGGCGTGGCTGAGCCAGATCCTCCTCTTCCTTACGTTGGGGTTGCTGGTGAACCCCAGGGAGCTGGTGCAGGTCATCGTCCCCGGAATTCTGGTCAGCCTGGCCCTCACCTTCGTCTCCCGTCCGTTGAGCGTGTTCCTCTCTCTGCTTCCCTTCCGGAATATCGACCTTCGTTCGAAAACCTACATTTCCTGGGTGGGGCTCAGGGGTGCCGTGCCCATTATCTTCGCCATATTCACCCTTGACGCCGGAGTGCCTCATGCCAGGTTCATCTTTAATATTGTCTTTTTTGTCACCCTCGTCTCCCTTCTCCTCCAGGGAACCACCGTGGCACAGGTGGCCCGCTGGCTCGGTCTGGCAAAAAAATACAAACCCTCGCGGTCAGTAGACTTCGATTTCGATTCGGAAGATATCAAATCGGTCAGACTGGAGGTCACCGTGACTGAAAAAACCCTGGAAAACGGCAATCGCCTGATTGATATTCTGCTCCCTGAAAAGACGTTGGTCGTTCTGGTTAAGCGGGGCAGTAATTTCTTTGTGCCTGGCGGAACCACGCCGCTAATGGCCGGGGATAAGCTGCTGATGATAACCGACGATTACAAATCCCTTTCCGAAACCTGTAAAATGAAGGGAATGAGCGGTTATAAAGTCAATAATAACTGACTTCAGGCCGGCACTCATGTTGGTTTGTCAGTTACAGCATATGGTTACAAGAAAAGACATGAAGATGAACAGGAATTATTTCAAGGAATTAAGAAGAGCGGCGTTTCTTCTGATGATGGCATCGCTGCTGCTCCTGGGAGCGGCTTCGTGCAACCGTTCCGCTTTTGATGCTGTAAGCCTGGTGGACCCGCAGATAGGCTCGGTTCACGGCCGGTGGTTTTTTTACACGCCCGCGGCAGTTCCCTTCGGAATGGCGAAACTGGCTCCCCACACCAACGCCTACGACAGTTTTGGGAGTTGGCAACCCTGCGGTTATGACGATCGCCATACCTCGATTGAGGGTTTCGGCAATTTCCATGAATTCCAGGTAGGGGGCGTGGTATGCATGCCCACCACCGGACCCCTGAAAACCCTTCCCGGCACCCTGGAGGACCCCGACAGCGGCTACCGGTCCCGTTTTGACAAGGAGGGTGAAATTGCGGAACCGGGTTATTATTCCGTCATGCTTACCGATTACGGCATCAGGGCAGAACTCACCGCCACCACCAGGGTGGGGTACCACCGCTATACCTTTCCGGCGTCGGAGCAGGCCCATATCCTCTTTGATGTTGGCCACAAGCAGGGAGAAAGCAGTGATGTAACAGAGGCCTACGCTGCCCTGGTCAACGGCCGTGATGTACAGGGTTATGTGGTCACGTATCCCGAGTACGTGAAATTCTGCGACGAGGGAAAGCGGGTGAAAATGTTCTTCTATGCCCGCATCAGCAAGGATCCCAGGGCTGTGGCCACCTTTACCGGCTCCCTGGTGCAGGAGGGGGCCACCGAAACCCGGGGTACCGGCAACGGCCTGGTTCTCCATTATTCCACTGCGGAAGATGAGGTCATTGAAATGCAGGTGGGGGTCTCCTACACGAGCATGGAAAATGCCCGGCTGAACCTGGAGGAAGAAAGCCGGGGGGTTTTGTTTGACCAAGCCCGGGCGACGGCCCGGGAGCGGTGGAATGTCATGCTCTCCCGGATCAGGGTCGAAGACGGAGATACCACCAACCTAAAAAAGTTTTATACCGGTCTTTACCATGCCCTTCTGGGACGAGGGATTGCCAGTGACGTCAACGGCGCTTATCCCCGGAATGACGGCAGCATCGGGCAGCTCCCCCTTGATCAGGAGGGGCGCCCTACCCACCACTTTTTCAATACCGACGGGATGTGGGGAGGTTTCTGGAACCTCAGCCAACTCTGGATGCTGGCATGGCCCAGCCATTTCAGGGAATACCTACAGGCCAACCTGGACTTTTATGAGGAGACGGGATGGCTTCATGACGGCCTGGCAGCTGGCATTCATTCCAACGGGGTACAGACCAATTTCTTCGGCCTCCTGCTGGCATCGGCGTACCATTGCGGCCTTCCCTTCGATGATCCGGATCAGGCCTGGGAAGCTGCTTACAAAAACGAAACTTGCTATGCCGGAAGACCCTTCGGTTCCGGAAAATATGACCTCCGCTTCCTGGTCCACAACGGCTATGTCCCCGCCCGAGACACCATCCTTTCCAACGGCTGGGTTTTCAACTTCGGGGCCTCCCATACCCTGGAATACTGTTTCAGTTCCTATGCCGTGGCCGGAATGGCCAAAGCCCTTGGAAAGGAAAAGGAATACCGGCAATTGATGCAGCAGGCCCAAGGGTGGAAACACCTCTTTGATCCCGAAACCCGGTACATAAGGCCGAAATACGAGGATGGCACCTTTGTGGAGGATTTCAACCCCATGCAGGCGTGGCGCGGCTTCCAGGAGGGCAATGCCGTGCAGTATTCCTGGTATGTGCCCCATGATGTGGCCGCCCTGATTGAGGCGACAGGTAGGGAGCTGTTCAACGAAAGACTGGAAAAGACCTTTGAGGAAAGCCGGAAAACGGTGTTCGGAGGAGGAAAGGAGATCGATTCCTTCTCGGGCCTTGAGAAGCTTTACAATCACGGGAACCAGCCGTGCCTTCACCAGAGCTGGTTGTTCAACTATTCGGGGAAACCCTGGCTGACCCAGAAGTGGACGCGTATCATCTGTGATGAGTTTTATGGTACCGACCCCCTCCATGGGTACGGGTACGGTCAGGATGAGGACCAGGGACAACTGGGGGCATGGTTTGTGATGGCGGCCATGGGGATTTTCGACGTTCAGGGCCATGCCTCCGCTCATCCCACGTTTCAATTCAGCAGTCCTCTCTTCCGGAAAGTCACCATTGACCTGGAAGGGGGCAAAACCCTGGTGATAGAAACGGTCAACAAGGCTCCCGAAAACAGGTATGTCAGCGCACTCTCCTTCAACGGGAAAGCGGTGACCCGGGCATGGATGCCCCGCGAAGAGATCATGAAGGGGGGCGTCCTCCGGTTTACCATGGGGGCCGAACCTAACAGGGAATGGGGTGTGGAAGAACCGCCACCCTCGATGAGCAACGAAGCCCGGTGACTCAGAATGCCTGAAAACTCGGGAAGCTGAAAAACCTGGTGACTTGATACCACGAAAGTGAAATGCCGGGAGCCTGTAATACAAAAAAAGCGGTGGTCAGTTTGCCACCGCTTCCCTCTTGAAAGACAAACAACTGATGATCTTCCCTTTACATCAACAACCAATCAACCTTAATAAGTTAATTAAAAAGGTGAAAATCATCTAAGGTTACGGAAACCTCCTCAGATTGTTTCAGCGCACCTGTGAATTAACAATTTTTAACCGTTAATTTTCGACCCCTGAAATGATCTCCAGCGGGCTACATGTATTTGAACCGCTTGATATTTTTCTTGGGTGTTTTTTCGAACTCTTCCTTCACTAGCTGGATTTCCGTCACATTCTCATATTTGGGAAGCTCGTGATTCAGTTTTTTCAGGTTTTCTTCCATGAGTTGGGGCAGTTGGTCATCTTCGATGTTATCGGCTTTCATGGCTTCATAGTCGGGATACACCAAGGCCACCAGTTTGTGATTTCTGTCAACGACCACACATTCGGCCACATAATGGAGGTTGGTGAGTTTTGCTTCGATCTCTTCGGGATAGATATTCTGTCCCGAAGGGCCGAGGATCATATTTTTGGAGCGACCCCGGATATAAATAAACTGGTTGGCATCGGTGATGCCCAGGTCTCCGGTGCGCAGCCATCCGTCTTCCGTGAAGGCCTCTTTGGTAGCCTGTTCATTTTTGAAATATCCCAGCATCACATTGTCGCCCTTCACCTGAATCTCTCCTACCACCTTGCAGGGATCTTCCGATTCAATGCGCATTTCCATACGGTCAACCATTCGGCCGGCAGATGTGGGCATGGTTTTGTTCCAGGCGGCATAACTAATCAGCGGTCCGCATTCGGTCATCCCATACCCTACGGTAATCGGGAAATATATCCTCTTGAAGAATTTTTCGACGTCGGCACTCAGCGGGGCTCCACCAATAACAATTTCGAAGAAGCGGCCGCCAAATGTTTCCATGAGCTTTTCCCGCACTTTTTTGAGGATCATTCCTGAAATTCCGGGAATGGCCAAAGCAACTCTCATGACCGGTTTTTCGAGGGTGGGTAGGATCCTTTTCTTGTATATCTTCTCGATGATGAGGGGTACTGACAGAATCAGGTGTGGTTTTACCTTTCCGAAAGCCTGGGTGATCACCTGAGGCGATGGTGTTTTGGCCAGGAAAGAGATGTGACATCCCAGGGTGACCGGAAAGAGGAATTCAAAGAGCAGTCCGTAAACGTGAGCCATCGGAAGGAAAGAGACGATCTTATGATCAGGCTCCAGGGGCATGTTCTCCTGTGCATAAATTATGTTGGACACCAGGCTCCGTTCCGGGATCATTACCCCTTTGGTGAATCCCGAAGTCCCCGAAGTATAGGAGATGATGCAACAATCCTCCCGGTCCCACTGATAGAATCCCAGTGCCTTAACCGCTCCGATATTTTTCTTGTAATAGGCAAAGGCATCGGCCAGTTTGGTGGCTGCATCGGGATCACTGGAAGTGTGAACGGTAAAATTATCAAGAATGATCACCGTTTCCACGCCGGTGACCTTTTGCAGGTCGATTTTGTTGAGCAGCGATTTTTGGACGAATACGATTTTCGACTCCGAATGGCTCAGGATGTGGTTGGTGTCGGCCACACTAAAGTCGGGAAGAACGGGAACGATAATTGCCCCCGACGTTAAAACGGAAAGAAAAGTTATTCCCCAGTGGGCGGAATTCCTCCCCAGGATTGCGACTTTGTCCCCCTTCTTAATTCCCGAGACCTGGTAATAAAGCTGCAGTGATTTGATGATTTCAGCTACTTCACCGTATTTGTAATCTCCTCCGTCGAAATCGGAAAAGGCAAGGTTGTCCCAGTTGGCCAGGATGGGCTTTTCATACAATTGTGCCAGTGTTGTGGTTGTCATGAGTATAAATATTGTATTAAAAGTTTTGTATTTGAGTTTCCCTGATCTGTAAATGACAGGGAGTGCCAGGGTCCAAAAGTACCATTTTTGAATACAAATTAAAATCCGGAACCTTGAAAATAGAGGAAGAAAAGGAAATTCATTCCCCGTTCCCCGATCTTTTTTTTGACTTTAGTCCCGGTTGTTAAAAAGTTTCACAGTATTGGCAGAGGAAAGAAAGGTTATCCTTTATGATACACCCTCCTAAATCATTCAGGGATTGGCCTTTTGCGGTCATTCGTGCAAGGCTAGGAGAATTTCGAGGATTTTTTTTCCGGCGGCGGCGACGCTGGTTCCGGGGCCGAAGATGGCCACGGCGCCTGCATCGTAGAGGTACTGGTAATCCTGGGGCGGGATGACCCCGCCCACGATTACCATGATGTCGTCGCGGCCCAGTTTCTTCAATTCCCCGATTACTGCCGGGACCAGTGTTTTATGTCCGGCAGCCAAGGAAGAAACGCCGAGGACATGGACATCATTTTCAACGGCTTGTTTGGCGGCTTCTTCCGGGGTTTGGAAGAGCGGCCCCATGTCAACGTCGAATCCCAGGTCGGCATAGCCGGTGGCAACCACTTTGGCGCCGCGGTCATGGCCGTCCTGGCCCATCTTGGCAACCATAATACGAGGCTGACGCCCTTCGAGTTCGGCGAATTTCCGGGCAAGCTCCTGGGCTTCCTGAAATTCTGATTTGTTAGAAGCTTCTGATTTATACACGCCTTCTATGGTTCTGATGACTGCTTTGTAACGTCCGGCAACTTTTTCACAGGCGTCGGAGATCTCACCCAGGGAAGCCCGCTTTTTGGCGGCGTCGATGGCCAGTTCCAGGAGGTTGCCTTCACCCGTGGCTGCGCAGTGGGTGATGGCTTCCAGGGAGGCCTGCACCTCCGCTTCATCCCGTTCATCCCTTAGCTTTTTGAGTCTTTCAATCTGGGAAAGCCTGACAGCGGTATTGTCTATTTCCAGGATGTCGATGGGGTCTTCCTTTTCGAGGCGGTATTTGTTCACCCCGACAATGGTTTGGTTTGCGCTGTCTATTTTCCCCTGGGTACGGGCTGCCGCTTCTTCGATACGCATTTTCGGGATTCCGGTTTCGACGGCTTTTGACATGCCCCCCAGCTTTTCCACTTCCTCGATCAATGCCCAGGCTTTGCTGGCGATTTCACGGGTAAGGGATTCCACATAGTAAGAACCCGCCCAGGGGTCGACACTGCGGCAGACTTCGGTTTCCTGCTGGATATACAGTTGGGTGTTGCGGGCGATACGCGCCGAGAAATCGGTAGGCAGGGCGATGGCCTCATCGAGTGCGTTGGTATGGAGGCTCTGGGTGTGGCCCAGGGCGGCGGCCATGGCTTCAATGACGGTACGCCCTACATTGTTGAAAGGATCCTGTTCGGTGAGTGACCATCCCGATGTCTGGGAATGGGTACGCAAAGCCAGCGATTTCGGATTCTTAGGGTTGAACTGTTTTACCAGTTTGGCCCAGATCATCCGGGCAGCTCTCATCTTGGCGATTTCCATGAAGTGGTTCATCCCCACTGCCCAGAAGAAAGAGAGCCGCGGCGCGAAAGCGTCGATGTCCAATCCGGCTTGCACCCCCGTGCGAAGGTATTCCAGACCGTCGGCCAGCGTGTAGGCCATTTCGATGTCGGCGGTGGCACCGGCTTCCTGCATGTGGTATCCTGAAATCGAAATGGAATTGAATTTGGGCATATTTTTCGAGGTGAACCTGAAAATGTCGGCGATGATCCGCATCGAGAATCCGGGAGGATAGATATAGGTATTGCGCACCATGAATTCTTTGAGGATGTCATTCTGGATGGTTCCTGTGAGTTGTTCCATGGTGGCTCCCTGTTCCAGGGCCGTGACGATGTAAAAGGCCAGTACGGGCAATACGGCGCCGTTCATGGTCATCGACACCGACATTTTGTCGAGTGGAATCTGGTCAAAGAGGATCTTCATGTCGAGCACCGAGTCAATGGCGACCCCCGCTTTCCCGACATCCCCCACCACCCTGGGGTGATCGGAGTCGTACCCCCTGTGGGTGGCCAGGTCGAAAGCCACCGACAATCCTTTCTGACCGGCGGCCAAATTCCGGCGGTAAAAAGCATTCGACTCTTCGGCGGTGGAGAACCCGGCATACTGACGGATGGTCCAGGGCTGCAACACATACATGGTGGAATAAGGTCCCCGAAGGTAAGGGGGAATTCCTGCCGCAAAATTCAGGTGCTCCATCCCCTCCAGGTCTTCTTTGGTATAGATAGGCTTCACAGGAATCAGTTCCGGGGTCATCCAGGTACCGGTTGGCATATCGCCTGCCATGGCCGGCAACACTTCCTTGATATCAATATTTTTAAAATCAGGTCTCATTTAAGTATCTCCTTTTGAAAATTCGTTAATTCCTCCAGCAGATTTGATCTGATATGGATAAAATGCTTCACGCCCAGGGCTTCGAGGTCGGCGCGGCAGGCGGGGTTGCCGGCTACCACCAGGATTTCGTTTTTCAGCAGTGGGACGAGTTTCGGGATGATTTCCGCATATTCCTCATCGGAACTGCACACGACCACAAATTCAGCACCTGCCTGGCGGGCGGCAGCAAGGCCTTCTTCCACGGTATCGAATCCGTTGTTGTCGATCACTTCAAAACCTGCAACGGCGTAGAAGTTGCAGCTGAATTGGGCCCTTGCCTTGCGCATGGCCAGGTTGCCTATGGTAAGCATAAAGGCGGCAGGACGTTTGTGGGACAGGGCATACTGGTCGGTTTTGTAACGCAGCGATTCAAAATATTGGCTGGCACGATAGGGTTTCAGCGTTTCAACCTCAGCATTGTCAAGCGTGAAATCCTGCGGCAGGAATACCCCGGCAGGGATCTCCTCTTTCAAAGATTCCGTGAAGTTGGGGAATTGGTTAACGCCCAACAGATTTTCACGGCGAAGAGCCACGTTCTGGTCCCGCCTGGCAGCCATATCTTTCACCTGTTTCTGGACAAAACCTTCCTTCAGGGCTGCGAGAAATCCGCCTTTATCTTCGGTTTCAAGGAAAAGTTTCCACGCCTGCTCTGCGATGGAGGCGGTGAGGGTTTCGATATACCAGGAGCCTCCCGGGATGTCAGCCACCTTGTCAATGTAGGATTCTTCCTTTAACAGGATCTGTTGGTTGCGGGCAATTCTTTCCGAAAAATCAGAGGGACTCCGGAAAATGGCATCGAAGGGAAGCACGGTGATTGAACGGGCTCCTCCCAGGGCGGCCGACATCGCTTCCGTCTGGGTGCGCAAGAGGTTCACATATGGATCATATACGCTTTTGTTGAAAGTTCCCGTTTCACAATGAACGGTCATCTTCAGGGCTTCATCGTCAACTACGCCGTATGCTTTCACAATCGGGGCCCACAGCATCCTTCCCGCACGCAATTTCGCGATTTCCAAAAAATAGTTGTTGCTGATGCCGAAGTTAAACTTGATTTTTGAAGCCACTGCTCCGGGATCCATTCCCGCAGTTGTCAGCAGCGAAAGATATTCCGAACCCATGCTGAGTGAAAAGGCGAGTTCCTGAACAATGGAGGAACCACTGTTGCCGAAATATTTTCCGTTCACTCCGATGGTTCTGAAATTGGGAAGAACCGATCCTTTCTCCGCCGTAACTTTCAAACGGTCAAGGGCGGCTGCCAGGTTGCCTTCTTTAATCCTTCCCTTCAACATCAGTACCGTCAAGGGATCGTTGTTCAGCGAGGCATTGATATTTTCCCTGTTCCAGGGACCTTTTTCTGCCAATTCCACAAATGTTTCCGTCACATCGCAGTTCAGGCAGGAACAAACAAAGTTGACTTCCGCAGCTTCCAGACAGATGTCTTTCAGCAGGATTTGCATCTCCTCCTTGGTGGGGCGGGCGGAACAGTCAAAAATAAAACCCAGGGAATTCACTCCCTTGCCAAGGATCTCCAGGGCTTTCCCGTTGGCTTCGGCGAAGCCGCTGACCTGGATATCCTGGCGTATCAGCCAGTTATTGACAGTATCGTTCCCCCTTACAAAGGGAAATTTTCCCGGAATGCAGTCCGTCAAGGCATTGTCCCGCAAATCTTCCATCCGGTAGTAGGGCCTGACGGAGAATCCCTCATTGGTACGCCAAACCAGTGCTTTTTCATAATCTTTTCCCTTCAGGTCGGCCATTATCTTTTCCTCCCACTGCTGGGTGCTAACTTCCGGAAAATCAGCGAAAAGTCTCTCGTTCGTTTTTGTCATATCGTTTTCATCTGTTTAAAATATTACGTTGTTATAGTTCATTCCAAAAACAGATGTAATATCCATGTGGTTTAATCATTCCGGTTGGTGCATAAATGATGCATGGATATTTCATGAAAATAAAACTACAAAATTAACCATTTAAAGTTCCGGGAATCTGATTGTCATCAGCTATTTTATCCATTGGTAATATTTTGAGGATCAATTCATCAGATCTGATCTGTTTTTTTTGCGCTGGATTTATGGGTTTCCGGTGTCTTATTATTAAATTACATGTTCAAATTCTCAGAGTGACGGAAGAAGAGATCATACGGGGGTTACAGTCGGGAGATGAAAAGGTCTTCAGGGAGGTGGTCGATCGTTATCAGACGCAGGTTTTCCGCACTTGTATGGGTATGCTGCATCACCGCGAAGACGCGGAAGACATTGCACAGGAGGTTTTCGTGGAAGTTTACCGGTCGGTGAAGAACTTCAGGACCGATTCAAAACTGTCAACCTGGATCTACCGCATTGCCATCAACAAATCACTCAATCACTTGCGGAAGAGAAGCAGAAGCCGGTGGTTGCAACCTTTTGAAATGCTTTTTAACGGAAAAAGTGAAGAGACCGTGTGCGGTTCCGGGGAAAGCATGCCGCATGCGGCCTTGGAGAAGAAACAGCGGATGCAGAAACTCCATGCGGCCATTGATGCGTTGCCTGAAAGGCAGAAAACCGTCTTTCTGCTCAATAAATTTGAGGAATTGTCATATCAGGGAATTGCGGAGGTGACGGGTCAGACAATTTCTTCTGTGGAATCGCTTCTGCACCGGGCGAAGGTTAACCTTCAGAAAAAATTGTGGAATTGTTACAAAAAGGAGTGTCTGTAAACGAAGGATTTTTATGTTTTTGATGTCACATATAAAAATGGAAAAACCATGAAATGCCGGAAATGTTTCAGAGATTTGACCGCTTACCTTGAGGGGACCCTCGGGCCGGAAGCCCAGGCCGGGGTGGAGCGGCACCTTGACGAGTGCAAGGAGTGCCGGGGGTTTGCTGAATTTTTACGCGACAATTATTTCCTGGCTGCGGAAGAGTACCGGGTTGAACCCGCACCCTTCTTTTTCACGAGGGTAAAGGCCCGGTTGGAAAGCGTTACTGAAACCACAGCGAACTCTTCCTGGAGGGTTATATTACAGCCTGCCTTCTTTTCGCTCCTTCTTTTGCTGGGCATTTATAGTGGCATCAGGCTGGGAAGCACCCTGAATCCCGGAAGCAGGGACCGCCTGACTGCTGAGCGATTCGTCCCCTGGATCAATGAACTGGAAACAGAACCGATAGAAAACTTTCTTATGAATTAAGACCATGATTACAGAAAAAAAATACCGCATACTGGTGTGGCTGGTGGTCATTCTTTTCGCCATGAACCTGGCCACCGTTGGATCCTTGGTTTACCATGCCTGGAAAACGAAAGCTGTCTCACCTGCCGGAACAGAACAGAAGAGTGCGGAGGGGAGCGGCGTGGCAGAGTCAGCTGCGAAAGCGGAACAGGGCGCCAGTTTTTTCCGGGAAAGACTGGATTTGACACCTGAACAGATGAATCTCTTCAGGGAAGCCAACCAGGACTACAACCGTAAAACCAATAGGATTGCCCGTGATCTGGATCTTCTGAGGGTTGACATGGTCCGTGAAATGACCGGACCGCAACCCGACACGCTCCGGCTGAACGGGATCAACCGGACCATCGGTGAAAGACATGAGGAACTTAAAAGGCTGACTGCTGAATTTTACCTGCGCATGCGGGAGGTATGTAATGAGAATCAAAAGGAAAAACTCAACGCCATTTTTATGGAAATGGTCCAACGTGAGGGAGACGAACCCGTTCAGCAGGGGCGCCGGATGAGATGGGGCAGACAACGGGGGGATTAAGGAGGCCGTGATCTGTGGACGATCGTGCCCCAACTTTTCCGTATCAGGAAAATTTAATGTACTAATATTAATTAATAATTATTAAAGAGAAAAGCTATGAAAAGGAAAAATTTAAGCATGGCGGCACTGATTGCAGCCGTCATAATGCTGACCAGTGTTGAGGCCTTGGCCCAGCGGGGAAACAGATCAGGAAGTTATTTCTGTTGTGACAATTTGCCCGGATTGACTGAAAAGCAACGTACAGAAATCACGGCGCTGGAGAAAGCGCACAGGGCTGATATGGATGCCATGCGGGCGGAACGCAGGAAATCGGGAAATTATACAACCCGTGAGGCTTATCAGAACCTGGTGGATGAAAAGGTGGCCGCTCACCGCGGAAAGGTCCGTGCCTTGCTCAATGAGGAACAGAAGGCTGTTTTCGATAATATGCAGATCCGGCCGGGAAGAGGACAGTATGGAAGGGCAGGTTACCGGCCGGGAGCAGGCCAGGCTGGTTTTGGACGCCGGGGAAGAGGCTGGAACCGGTAAGAAATAAGAAAATAGTAAATGGTTAAAAAATCAGAAATTTGAGATAACCATGAAAACGAGATTTATTTTTACGGTTTTTACGTTGCTGGCAACCGCGATGTTTGGGTTTTCCTGCTCTGAAGAAATGACAGGTACAGATGAATTGCTCAATGAAATGAAAATAGGAGAACTGGCGGCTGGTTGCCCGGTGAGCGGAACGATCACCGGAGAAGAGGCTGCGGCAATTCTGTTCATGTACGATGAGGAGAAAATGGCCCGGGATCTCTATGCTGAATTCTACAAAATGTACAAGATCCCGGTATTTAAAAACATTTCGAAGAGTGAGAATGTCCACATGCAAGCGGTAGGAAGCCTGGTTAAGGCATTTGGCCTGAAATACAATGGCACGGACAAACCCGGAGAATTCGTTAACCCTGAGATTGCCCGGCTTTACAGTCAGCTTGTGGAAATGGGTAAAGAATCGCTTACCGGTGCTTTAAAAGCTGGTGCCCTGGTGGAGGAGACTGACATCCTGGATTTGCAGGATGAGCTTCAATCGGCCGGGAATGCATCTGTAAAACGGGTATTCACCAATATTCTCGCAGGCTCCGAAAACCATCTGAGGGCATTTGTAAATCAGCTGAAGTTCAGAAAAACAATTTATGAGCCCGTTCTGATAAAGGATTTGGATTACTATAAAGCCATTCTTTCCAATACGACCGGCACAAGGAAGTGACGGGAAGATCAGGGAGGGGTTCCGCCGATTGCCGGGTTATAGTGCCCCTCAGGAAATATTTCAAAGGGGCCTTGGTGGCAAAAGCATTATTTCCTATTTTTGCCCCGCATAAGATGGCCTCATAGTTCAATGGATAGAACGGCGGTTTCCTAAACCGTAAATCCAGGTTCGATTCCCGGTGGGGCTACCGCAAAATCTGATTTTCAGGCAGTGAATGGTTTTCTGAAAGAGAAGCCGCTTCTTAACCGGGGCGGCTTCTTTCGTGTATTCCAAACATCAGATCACGTTTTGATGTGACTTGCTGCGGGAGACGGCGTATCAGTACGCTCATTGCTGAAGGCACGTGGGTTTCCAGCCATTCCGCTGCCTGTTATGGCAGAATGTTAATAACTCCGGTCAAAATCAACGACCCGAAATAATTTCGTGAATCACAGAAATATGGTATTTTCGCCCCCTGTTTTGTGGTTATTACATTATGTGGATCAAGGTTTCCCGCATCATCCTACGCAATAAATACGCTCTTTTAGGAATTCTGCTGCTGGTCACCCTGTTTTTCGGGTACCATGCCCGGCAGGTTGAAATGTCGTACGAACCTGCACCCCTCCTACCTCAAAAAGATAAGGCGTATACCGATTATATCAGTTTTACGGAGGTTTTCGGGGAAGAGGGAAACCTGATCATCCTGGGCGTCAGGGATCCTGATTTTTTCGACATTGACCATTTCCGCAGGTGGCAGGAGCTGTGCATCCGCCTGGGGGCCGTTGACGGGGTTGAGAACCTTCTCTCCCTCTCCAACAGTTATAATTTGTTAAGGGATACCGTCAATAACAAGTTCATCATCAGACCCCTCTTTCCCAAAGAAATTGAGGGTCAGGAACAGCTGGACTCACTGGCGACCAAATTCAGAAACCTGCCGTTTTACAGGGATATTCTCTATAACGACACTGCGCAGACTTTCCTGTTGGCCATTACCGTCAACAAAGACAAGATGCGGAACAGCCAGCGCGAGAATTTGATCAGGTCTGTCAGGCGGATAGGGAATACGTTTGAGAAAGAGAGCAATTTAAAACTCCATTATTCGGGGTTGCCCTATATCAGGGTGGTTACTTCCATGAATATCAAAAAGGAGATTTACTTCTTCAGCATCCTTGCCCTTTTTGTCTGCATTGTTTTTCTCTATATTTTTTTCCACTCTTTCAAGGCGGTAATCATTCCCTTATTCATTGTCATGATCCAGGTGATCTGGTCCCTGGGAATGATGGCGCTTCTGGGGTATAAGATCACCCTTCTTACAGGCATGATACCTCCCCTGCTGATTATTATCGGCATGGAGAACAGCATTTACATGCTGAACAAGTACAACTTCGAGTTTGCGCAGTACAGCAACAAGATCAAGGCTTTGCAGCGGGTGATCATCAGGATCGGTACTGCAACGCTGATGACCAACCTGACCACCGCCGCCGGCTTTGCCACGCTGGTGGTCACCAAAAGTCAGATAATGCGTGAGTTCGGGATCATCGCCTCCCTGAATATCATCAGCCTTTTCATTTTGACGCTCATTTTAATCCCTGTCATTTACACTTTTGTCAGGCCCCCCTCTACCCGGCATCTCAAATACCTCGACAGCCGGTTTATGACTCGTGTGATTGACCGGTTGATCCTGATCACAAAGTACCACCGCAAGGCCGTCTATGTCGGCGCATTGTTGTTGCTGGCGGCAGGGATTGCCGGGATCACCATGATGAAGAATTCAGGCTTTATCGTGGATGATATTATCAAAAGTGACCCTGTTTACCAGGATCTTAAGTTCTTCGAACACAATTTTCACGGGTTGATGCCTTTTGAAGTCATGGTCGACACGAAAAAAACCGGCGGGGTCATGCAGGCATCCACTTTTCAGAAAATGGACCGTCTGGAGCAGAAGCTCGCGGAATACCCCGAATTGTCGCCCCCTCTTTCTATCCTCAACCTGCTGAAGTTTTCAAAACAGTCTTTTTACTATGGCGATCCCGGCTATTATGCCCTTCCCAACAATTACGAACGGGGTTTCATCCTGTCGTATGCCCTCCGGGAGAATGACAATGCCGGACTTCTGCATTCTTTTTTGGACAGTGCCCGGCAGGTCACCCGGATAAGCTACCGGATCAAAGATGTGGGTTCCCGGAAAATGGAAATCCTGTATGACCAGATCAAGGCAGATATAGACTCCATATTTTCGCCCGCTGATTACGGCGTGGTGGCCACCGGGTCGAGCGTGACTTCCTTCAAAGGAACGCAATATCTGTTGCATAACCTCTTTTCCAGCCTGGGCCTGGCGATTCTGCTGATTTCGCTTTTAATGGCCCTACTATTCTCTTCTTCAAAAATGATCTTCATTTCGGTTATTCCCAACCTCCTGCCCCTGTTCCTTACTGCCGGCATCATGGGGTATGCCAATATCCCGATCAAGGCATCCACAATTATGGTTTTCAGCGTTGCCTTTGGGATTTCGGTTGACAGCACCATCCATTTTCTTAGCAAATACAGGCTGGAGTTGAAGCAGAACGGTTGGGACATCCGCCGTTCGGTGGTTTATGCGCTGCGGGAAACGGGTGTGAGCATGATTTATACTTGTGCCGTTCTTTTCTTTGGTTTTGCCATTTTTTCCCTGTCAAAATTCGGAGGCACCCAGGCCATGGGAATGCTGGTGAGTCTTACCCTCCTGCTGGCTGTGACTTCCAATCTCATCCTGCTTCCTTCGTTGCTTAGCGGATTGGAAGAATTCACCAGCAAAGCGAGTTTTGAAATCCCGTTGATCGAAATAGACAATGAGGAGGAAGAGATCAGGCAGCTCGAGGAAGAGAATCACATACGGGGACTCAACCATAACACTTAGGGATATGAAAGACACAGACCAGTTGAAAGCATTGGTGGAAGGAGCGGTACAAAACCATCTTCAGCAGTGGAGACATAAACACCCTGAGAACTTGTACGCGCCTGTATGTTATGCCTTGGAGGCCGGCGGCAAGCGACTCAGGCCACTCCTTGTATTGGTGGGATACCAGATATTCGGAGATCATGTCGAAGAAGCTCTGCCTGCGGCGCTTGCCATTGAGGTATTCCATAATTTCACCCTTCTTCACGACGACATCATGGACAAGTCGGAAATCAGAAGGAACCAGCCTACCGTACATATCCGATTCAGTGACAACAATGCCATCCTTTCGGGCGATGCAATGGCCTTTCTGGCATATAGCCTTCTGATGGAGTTGAAAAGCAACAGACTGGAGGAGGTTATCGCCTTGTTCACCCGCACGGCGGTTGAAATATGTGAAGGGCAGCAAATGGATATGGATTTCGAGGCAAGGCTGGATGTTTCCGTGGAGGAGTATCTGGAGATGATCAGGCTGAAAACCGCCGTTTTGATGGCATGTTCACTGAAATCGGGCGCATTGCTCGGGGGAAGCACTGATGAGGAAGCTGATCTCCTTTATGAGGCCGGGATCAACCTGGGTCTGGCTTTTCAGCTCCAGGACGACTATCTCGATACTTCCGGCGACGAGACGACTTTCGGGAAAAAAATCGGGGGAGATATTCTCGCCGACAAGAAAACCTTTCTGCTGACCGAAGCGCTGAGATCTGCCCGGGGAACCCGCCGGGAGGAACTTATTTCCTGGCTCGGCAGGGATAAACTGCCGGGGGATCGTAAAATCAAAGCGATACAATCTATTTTTGCCGATTTGCAGATTAAGGAAAAAACCCTGCTAAAAATTGGGGAATACAGTTCCAAAGCGATAGCAACACTTTCGTTGCTTAAAAAGGAGTCTTTCAGGAAGGAACCCCTCCTGGCGCTTTTCAGCAGTCTGATCAAAAGGGAGCATTAGGAAAATCTCCTTTTCGTAAATTGTTTTGCGTAATGAGAAATCATTAAATTTGTTTGCACCTAATTTTGTTAAAAACAGGCAAAATATTCATTTTATGAAGGTAAACTTAGGGAAAGTCGTTCAGGTGATTGGACCGGTGGTTGATGTAAGTTTTGAGGAGGAAGGGAGCACGCTTCCCAACATCTATGATTCCCTGGAAATTATCAGGGATGAAGGGAACCTGGTCATTGAATGTCAGCAGCACATTGGTGAGGATACCGTAAGGTGCATTGCCATGGATGCCACTGATGGAATTCGCAGGGGGATGGAGGTAATTTCCACCGGAAGTCCTATCAGGATGCCGAAAGGGGAAGCTGCGCTGGGCCGATTGCTCAATGTGACGGGGAATCCGGTAGATGGTCTTGATCCGCTGCCCAAAGACGGACTGGAAATTCACAATGATCCGCCAAAATATGAAAACCTGACCACCGAAACGCAGGTTTTATTCACAGGCATCAAGGTGATCGACCTGATAGAACCTTATGCCAAAGGAGGGAAAATTGGATTGTTCGGCGGTGCCGGGGTGGGCAAGACCGTTTTGATCCAGGAGCTTATTAATAATATTGCTTTGGCATATAGCGGATTATCAGTTTTTGCCGGTGTTGGCGAGCGGACCCGGGAAGGGAATGACCTGCTCAGGGAAATGATCGAAGCCGGAATCGTCAATTACGGTGAGGAATTCAAAAAGTCCCTGAAAGCGGGAAGTTGGGACCTGTCGAAAGTTGACTATGAGGAGGTGAAAAAATCGAGGCTTGCCCTTGTGTTCGGGCAAATGAACGAGCCCCCCGGAGCAAGGGCCCGGGTGGCGCTGTCGGGACTTACGATTGCCGAAAGTCTTCGTGACGGTGACGGTTCGGGGGGAAAGGACATCCTTTTTTTTATCGACAATGTGTTCCGTTTCACCCAGGCCGGATCGGAAGTCTCTGCCCTTCTGGGGCGCATGCCTTCGGCCGTGGGATACCAACCCACCCTGGCCACTGAAATGGGAATTATGCAAGAGAGGATCACCTCCACCAAAAGCGGATCCATCACATCGGTTCAGGCGGTGTATGTGCCCGCCGATGACCTTACCGACCCGGCACCTGCCACTACCTTTGCCCACCTGGACGCTACCACCGTGCTGAGCCGGAAAATCACAGAACTCGGGATTTATCCGGCCATCGATCCACTGGACTCCACCTCCCGGATCCTGACCCCCGACGTGGTAGGTGAAGAACATTACCAGTGCGCCCAGCGCGTCATCCAAATTCTTCAGCGGTATAAGGAATTGCAGGATATCATCGCCATCCTGGGAATGGAGGAACTGTCGGAGGAAGATAAAATTGTCGTTCATAGGGCCAGGAGGGTCCAGCGCTTTCTTTCCCAACCTTTTTTCGTGGCTGAACAATTTACCGGGACCCCCGGGGAGTTGGTGGCTATCGGCGATATCATCAAGGGATTCAATATGATCCTTGACGGAGAAGTGGACCAATATCCGGAGGCTGCTTTCAGCATGGTGGGAACCATTGAACAGGCAATCGCCAAGGGAGAAAAAATACTGGCTGAAACTTAAAGAAATCATTTTCAGAATATCCCGGGAGGCCTTTTATGTTACTCGAAATCATTTCACCCGATAAAATCATCTATTCCGGCGAAGTTACCCTGGTACAGCTTCCCGGCACCAAAAGTTCTTTTGAAATTCTGAAGAATCACGCCCATATCATTTCCACCTTAAAAAAAGGAACTATCAGGCTGATTGAAACCGGCGGAACGGAAAAAACCTTTCCGGTCGACGGAGGGCTGGTGGAGAATGAAAATAACAAAATTGTCGTTCTGACCGGTGGGTTTTGAGGTATTCATTTTAAATGAACGCTGTTGACCTGGCGGGATGTGCCCTTTTACCGATGAAAAAAACGAAATTTCTGTTTATCAGGTTTAGTTCCATCGGCGATATCGTACTGACTTCGCCTCTGGTGAGATGCCTGAAGCAACAGGTGGAAGAGGCGGAAATCCATTTTGTCACCAAACACAAGTACCGAGAATTGCTGATCGGAAATCCCAACATTTCGAAAATTCACTACCTGAATGATCATTTCGGGCTGTTGCTAAAGGAGCTTAAGGAAGAGAACTTCGATTATGTCATTGATCTGCATCACAACTTGCGCAGCTTCCGCATAAAAAGATCCCTGGGGATACCTGCCTGTTCTTTCCATAAACTGAATCTGTGGAAATGGCTTTTGGTAAATCTGAAATGGGACCTCCTTCCCGACCTACATATTGTAGACCGTTATTTCAATACCCTTTCCCGGTTTCATGTTATTCCGGATGGCTGGGGGCTTGACTATTTCATCCCTGCGGGGGAGGAGTACGATATTTCACGCCTTCCCGAAAGGTACAGGCAGGGATATGTCGCCGTGATCATCAGCGGGACCTATGCCACCAAGCAACTGCCTGCCTCCAGGGTGGCGGAGATTTGTGAAAGTATTTCTTATCCTATGATCCTGGTGGGGGGCAATTGTGAAACTCCCATGAGCCGGGAGATTGACCGGCTCGTGGGGGACCATGTGCTGAATCTTGCCGGAAAAACCACCATCAGCGAGTCGGCGAGCTTGGTCCGGGATGCCCGGCTAGTGCTGACCAACGACACGGGAATGATGCATATCGCCGCTGCCTTCCGGAAAAAAATCCTCTCCTTCTGGGGCAATACCGTTCCCAAATTCGGCATGTACCCCTATAAGCCACATCCTGCCTCGAGAATCATGGAAGTGAAAGGACTCCCCTGCCGTCCCTGCTCCAAATTGGGGTATGCCAGTTGCCCGAAAAAACATCTACGCTGCATGAACGATCAGGATATTGCCGGGGCAGTAACCTGGATCAGGGAGAATTACCAGGAGTAATCCTTTACTCAGGTTTGCCGGATCATCTGACCATCCGCGGTCTGTTAGGGTGCGAAAACCACAAAACTGAAATTGTCGGCCTGTCCTGTGGCGCCGGTATGGCTCATGAAATTCAGCTTAAAGGTTTTCCCTTCATATCTGGCCATCACCAACCCGGTGAGAATGAACAAAAACTGAGTGAATAGTCTGCCATTTTCAATCTTTTATCCTGCCGAAGGTCTGCGCCATTCTTTCTAATGCTTCCTTTAGGAGGGAGCGGGGACATCCGATGTTGATCCGTTGCCAGCCGTCGCCGCCCAAGCCGTAGCAGGCGCCGTTGTTCAATGCAATTCCGGCTTCCCTAACCAGGAATTCTGACAGTTGAAGGTCATCCATGTCATACTCCCGGAAATCGAGCCACACCAGAAAGGTGGCTTCGGGGGTCATCACTTTTACCCTGGGAAGGTGTGTAGCCAAAAATTGTTCCAGGAAGCGGTAATTTTCCTCCACATAAGCCATCATCTGGCTGAGCCATTCATGACCGTGGTTGTAAGCGGCTTCCAGGGCCACGGCACCGGGAATATTACCGTTGCCGATGTGAAGGGTCTGTATCAGGGTGTTGAATTTTTTCCGGATCTCAGGGTCGGGAATAATGGTGTAAGAGGTGGATAATCCGGCCATGTTGAAAGTTTTGCTGGGGGCCATGCAGACGATGGCATGGCGTGCGGCTTCTTCCGAAACCATCCACCAGGGTGTGTGGCGATACCCGCTGTATATCAGGTCGCTGTGGATTTCGTCCGACACGACCATGATACGGTGCCGGTTACAGATTTCAGCCAAGGCTTCCAGTTCCTCCCTTTTCCAGACCATTCCCCCGGGATTGTGGGGACTGCAGAGGATCAGCATCGTGGTGTGCTCATCTATTATGGTTTCCAGGTCATCCAAATCGAAGTGAAACCTTCCTTTATGCAGTCTCAGCGGATTCAGCGAAACTTCCCTTCCGGAACCCCTGATACTTTCGTAGAATGGGAAATAGACGGGGGGTTGCACAATGACCTTGTCTCCTGATTGCGTAAAAGCCATGACCGCCACCGTAACGGCAGAGACCACTCCGGGGGTGAAGGAGATCCACCCTTCAGGGATGACGGTCCCGTAAGAATGGTCTATCCAGGAGATGATGCTGCGGAAAAAACCTTCCCCGCGGAAGGAATATCCCAGATTTTCATGGTCCATCCTGCGACGGATGGCTTCCATAATGAAATCCGGAGTACGGAAATCGGTATCGGCCACCCAGAGGGGGAGCAGGTCATCACTACCGAAAATCTTTTTCAGTGCATCATACTTGTAGCAGTTGGTACCGCGCCGGTTGACGATTTCGTCGAAATTGTATTTTTTCATTCTTTCTATACTATATTTTTATCCCGGGAACCCGGGGTGCCCGGTAAGGCTGGTTTTTCAATTTTACGGAGGAACAAACCGTGTTCTCCCTTTTCTGCTTTCAGAATAAAACCGAAGCGGTCCAAAGCCAGGCACAACTCGAAGTCGGCTTCCGGAGCCCATTCCTGGGAACTCTCCTCAAAAAAGCGGGCACCCGAACCCTTCCTGATCTTCTCTCGCATGGCCTCGAAATCGTTGGATTGAACGGTCAGCTCACTCCGGATATATTCCGCGCAGAGGGTGTCTTCATCGGTGGGATGCTGGCAGGCATACCCCATGCATACCAGGGAAACAGAGGAAGGATTTTGATCCCGGATATAACGCACTATGGCTCCAGTATTTACAAAACTCCCCATAATGATCTCTCCGGCGTGGACCGCGTTCACAATGCCCTGCGTACCCGAACTGGTGGTGTGGATTACAGGCTTGCCTCGGTATCCCGACTTTAAAAGCTGGGAAGGGGAATTCCCCAGGTCGAAACCTTCGGGCCGCCGCTCATTCCGCTCCCCCATCAAAAGGGCATCCTCCAGTCTCTTCTTCAGCAGGAAGGCTTCTTCCAGCGTGCCCACAGGATATATGGGACCCAGACCCTGTCCGGCCGCATAGCAGGCGGTTGAAAAAGCCCTGAAAACATCAATGATCACCGTCAGTCCCCGGGCCTGGCGTGCTCCTTCCAAAAGTTGCAGAATTTTAATACCCATTGGTTTATTTAAATTCCTTGGGAAAACCGCCTTAAAATTGACAAAATCTTATGAGAAGACAAAGATATCAGAAAACTCGCTGTGACGGGAATTTTTTTTCTGCGGCCTGTATCAGTGTATCCCGGTTCAAATGAATGCCCTGTTACATGAAATGCGGAGCATCCGGGAAAAACAAATACATTTGCAAAATTAAACTTTTGGGCTGAATGTAAGTCGAAAGTCAGCATCTCATTCATAAACCAATTCAGAAGGTGAAAATTTCAATAGAAGATCTCAACAAAGTTTACAAAGGGGGTAATTGGGCGTTAAAAGAGATTAACCTGGAGATTCCCAATGGCATGTTCGGGCTTTTGGGGCCGAACGGGGCAGGGAAATCCACGTTGATGCGGATCCTGGTCACCCTCATGAAACCCTCCAACGGCAAGGTCACCATCAATGATCATCTCGATCTGATGAAGAACAGAAGGGAGATCAGGGCCATGCTGGGATACTTGCCGCAGGATTTCCGGTTTTTTGCAAAGCTGAAGACTTGGGAATTCCTCGATTACACAGCCCGTCTGGCAGGGATGAAGAACAAGGCCAAAAGGCACGATGCGGTGGACAGAATGTTGGAAGAGGTGGGATTGTTTGAGGCACGCGACCGGAATGCCAACCGTTTGTCGGGGGGAATGAAAAGGCGTCTGGGAATTGCCCAGGCGTTGATTAACGATCCCAAGATCATCATCGTGGATGAGCCGACCACCGGTCTGGACCCGGAAGAAAGAATCAGGTTCCGGAACCTGCTTTCCCAAATCAGCACCCGGGATGTGATCATCATTCTTTCCACGCACATTGTGGGGGATATTTCCAGTACCTGTGAAAACATGGCCCTGCTCAACAAAGGGAAGCTCGCATTTACCGGTTCCCCCGAAGAACTCGTCAGGGAGGCAGAAGGGAAAGTGTGGCTGATTCAGGCCACCGAAAAAGAGTATCTCGAAATCAATGAAAAGTTTCCGGTGATTACAACCATCCCTTCTGACTACGGTTGGGAAATTCAGGTGGTTGCCGACCAGATTAACGGCTATTACGGAAAACAGATAGAACCCAACCTGGAACATGCCTACGTCTATTTTATGGAGAATAAACTGAATCAGTGGATAACCGCCTGATCAAAAAAAAAGATTATGATATCGCTTCACAATATTAATTCCATAGCGAAATACGAGAGAAAGACCTTGTTCCGCAGCTGGTTTTTCCGTATTTTCAGCATCCTGGCGCTGGTAGTGCTTTTTGCCATGAACCTGGGAATGGTTTCCGATGCCGGTCAACCCAATTGGATCATGCGGGCCATCCCTTCTTCGATTCCCTATTTCAATTTGTTGATTTTGAATGTGGCCCAGGCCATCATTGCGGTTTTCCTGGCTTCCGACTTTTTGAAAAGGGACAAAAAACTGGATACCACCGAAGTGATTTACATGCGGTCGATGACCAACGGGGAGTATGTGATCGGTAAAACCCTCGGAAATATCCAGGTATTCATGATCCTGAACATTGCCGTCCTGGTTATGGGTTTGGTTTTCAATCTGACAGCCTCAGGCACTCATGTTCCCTGGATTTCATATTTGATTTATCTTCTGCTGATCAGTATCCCGACGCTGCTATTCATCATGGGACTCTCTTTTCTGCTGATGAGTCTGATCCGCAACCAGGCAGTTACTTTTGTAATCATCCTCGGTTACATCGGGCTGACGCTGTTCCTTATTCAGGATGCCTACTATTATGTATTTGATTACATGGCTTTTAATATCCCGATGCTCAGGTCTGAAGTCATCGGATTTGGCAACCTGGAAGTAATTCTGGGCCACCGGGGCATCTATTTCTTCCTAGGATTGGGATTTATTTTCCTGACGATATTCCTGTTGAAAAGATTGCCCCAATCGGAATCCATGACCTGGTTGTCGGTGATTTTCAGCATAATTTTCATCGGTGCAGGGGGTGTTCTGGCTTACCGGCATGTCAACGGTTTCGTTCAGGACGACCATTTACGGAGTGAGGCGGTGAAACTGAACAATCACTATGCAGCGCTTCCCGTGGCCGATGTGGTAAAACATGAACTTAAGCTTCAGCACAAGGGAAACACCATTTCCGTTTCTTCAGGGATGATGGTGGTGAATAATACCCGGCAATCTATTGATACATTGGTTTTTACCCTTAATCCCGGTTTAGAGATTTCCGCTGCGGAAGTGGCGGGCTTCCCGACACCGGTCATCAGAAAGCAGCAACTTGCCATCCTTCCTTTGAACACTCCATTGGTCGGTAACGATACCCTGACCGTTGACATGAATTATGACGGAACCATCGACGAGGCCTATTGTTACCTCGACATCAGCACTGAAAAGCAACGGGAGAAGTACGGCGAATTTGTGATCAACATCGACAAACGGTATGCTTTCATTACCCCGGGATATCTGCTGCTGACACGGGAAGCGGGGTGGTATCCTGAAACAGGCGCATCTTTCAGCACCAGGAATTTCGGTTGGAACCGGGTATATTTTACCGATTTCTCATTGGAAGTTGAAACGGACACTACGCTTCAGGCCATATCTCAGGGTGAGATCCAAAGTCCAGCCCCCGGCCGGTTTATTTTCAGAAATGAACAGCCTCTTTCACAAGTGTCGCTGGCTATCGGGAACTATGTGCAAAAGAAACTGGTATCTGACGGTGTGGAATTCGGGATCTGGCATTTTGAGGGGCATGACTTTTTCACCGAGGCTCTGCCCGAAATTAACGATACCATTCCACAGATTATCGGTGAGCGGTTCAGTGATTTTCTCCGTGTATACAACCTGACCTATCCTTTCAAGCGTTTGTCCATTGTGGAAACGCCGGCACAATTCACGTCATATCAGCGGATATGGACTTTTCAGCAGGAGTTCCTCCAGCCAGAGCAGGTATTTTTACAGGAAAAGGGCTTTATGCTCCGCGACCTGGATGTCAAAAACTCCATTAAAATGCAAAAGCGGTATGGTAATCGGCAGGGAATGGCCATGACCGACAAGGATTACCAGATCAGGGCTATCAACAATATTCTGGGGAATTTCACCCGCGAAGGGGGTCGCCCCAATATCCGCTTCAGGGCTGGGCAGGTGTCCGTTGCCTCGGAATCAGGCAATCCCTATTTTATTTTTCCGCAGCTCTATTATTTCAGAAACCATGTGAGGTCGAACCGTTGGCCTGTGACCAACCTGGTGCTGGAAGCCTATTTTAAAAGCCAGTCTTCCGATATGGGCGGAGGATGGATGCGTGACATGACAGGTCTCAGTGAAGACGAATCGGCCAATATCGCCCTGCAGGATTACTCGTTTGAGGAGTTGCTGGGCAGCAAAGATCATGAAGCGCTGGTGGATAACCTAATCAAACTCAAGGGTGACGTGTTGTTCACCATGGTTCAGGCCAAGGCCGGTGAAACTGAATTCGGGCAATTTCTTCGGAAAAAGCTGGAAGAAAACCAGTTCAGGGTGATCACTTTTGACACCCTGGACCACCAGATCGGGAAGGAGTTTGGTGTGACCATCACTCCCTTTATGGATAACTGGTTCAAGGAGAGAAAACTGCCGGGATACCTGATCTCGCCGGTCACTGCCGTCAACACGAAGGCGGGTGATCAGATCAGGACGATGGTTACCTATAGTGCGAGCAACACCTCGGAAGTCGATGGGGTGATCAAACTGATCTTCCGGATGGGGGGATTCGGAGGAGGCGGTCCAGGACGAATGAGGGGAGGTATGAGCCCCGGCGATAATATTACCAAAATTCTCTCCCTGAAGGCCGGAGAAACCAAAGAAGTCACTTATCTTTTCGACAGCGAGCCCAGGGGATTGACCATCAATACCCTTACATCGGAAAATATTCCCCAATCCCTGATGCAGTTTTTCGGGAAGGTAGAAGAGGATCTCAAGGCGAAACCCGAGGAGGGAGAGCGCGTTCTGGACAATCCGGTAGCCATGCTTCAGCCCAACGAGATCCTGGTTGACAACGAAGATTCTGGATTTTCATACACGGTAAACGACAAAGTCTCGTTGCTCCACAAACTACTTGTCAAACAGGAAACCAGTGAACTTAAATACCAGGGGTTCAACGATTGGCGGCCTGCGCTGAATTGGACCAATACCACTAATTCCAACTTTTATGGTCATTATGTCCGTTCGGCCCATTACATCAAGTCGGGCACCGGTGAACAGGCAGCTACCTGGTCGCTTCCGTTAAAGGAATCAGGTCATTATGATGTTTTAGTTTATGTGTATCCCATGGGAGGCCGCCGCGGTATGGGCATGGGCCGGGGAGGCCCGGGCCGGGGAGGTCAGCAGGAAGGCGGTGAATACCAATACTTCATCACGCATGATGACGGGGTGACGGAGCAAACTCTCCAGCTAAACTCCGCAGAACAGGGATGGAACAGCCTGGGCTCTTTTTACCTGTCACCCGGCAAAGCCAAAGTGGTGCTCACCGATAAGTCGACAAGCCGGACGGTTATCGCCGATGCCGTTAAAGTGGTCAAAAATTAAAGAATAACATATTAATAAAGGTTATGAAACCATTTGTAAAACAATTTCATGTTCGAAAGGCAGCATGGGTGGTCGTCCTGTTTTGCCTTGCACTGCCATCTCCGGCGCAACAATCGCTGACCCTCGAAAAAGCCCAGTCCATCGCTGAAGTGAACAGCCCCAGCATGCAACTGTCACTGCTTAACCTGGAAAGGTACCAGAATAACCTGGAAGCCCAGCGAGCCGCCCTGAAGTCGAAATTCAGCCTGAGCGTGAATCCGGTGGATTACAGCAACACGCGCCGTTTTGACACCTTTAACTCAAAATGGTATACCAACGAAACTTTTAATTCCAACGGAACTTTCAGAATCGAGCAACCCATTCTTGCTACCGACGGGACAATCTCCCTGATCAACAGGTTTGGATGGCAAAGCAGTAAAGTGATCAGGCCCGGTGTGTCGGAAGACGTAGTCGACTTAAATGAACGATTTACCAATAATCTATACGTTAACCTGAGCCAGCCGTTGTTCACCTATAACAGGCTGAAACTTCAGCTCAAGGAACTGGAACTGAGCTATGAGAATGCGAACATCAGTTATGCTATGCAGCGCCTGAACCTGGAAAGGAATGTCACTCAGTACTTTTACAGTGTTTACATGGCCCAGATGAATCTCACCATCGCCAGGGAAGAACTGGCCAACACCCAAAAAAGCTATGAAATCATCAAAAATAAAGTCGATGCCGGCCTTGCCGCCAGTGAGGAACTCTACCAGGCGGAACTAAACCTTTCCCAGGCAAATTCTACCGTTCAAAACCGCCAGGTTTCCTTTGAAAATGCTAAGGATGACCTGAAAATGTATCTCGGGATGGATCTCTTTGAAGATATCCTGGTGATCGCCGATGTGGAAGCCCAACCGGTACCTGTCGATTTGCAAAAAGCCATTGACAACGGTCTTCAATACAGAATGGAATTGCGTCAACGCGAAATAGACCTGGAAACCAGTCAGTTCGATATGATCCGAACCAAAGCGCAGAATGAGTTCAATGGAACCATGAACCTGGCCTTCGGGATTATCGGGGATAATGAAAAACTTCTTGATATCTTCAACCAAACCACCAGTAATCCCCAGGCACAAATTTCTTTTAACATTCCGATCTTTGATTGGGGGGAAAGGAAGGCACGGATCAAGGCCCAGGAAGCATCCATGAAAAGCCAGGAAATCAATCTGGATGAACAAAAGAAGCAGATTATCATCGATATCCGTCAGGTATACCGGAATTTGCAAAATCAGGTGAACCAGATCGAAATTGCCCGTCAGAGCGAACGTAACGCACAGCTCACCTATGAAATCAACCTGGAAAGATATGAGAACGGGGACCTTACGGGTATGGACCTGAATTTGTACCAGACCCAGCTCTCTAACCAGAAAATCTCCTATGCCCAGGCCCTTATCAATTATAAAATTGAGTTGCTGAACATGAAGATTCAGTCGCTCTATGATTTTGAAAAAGATCAGCCCATCATCCCCATTGAATTGTATAAAAATGACAAATAAGTAAACAAACGAACATGAAGAAGATAGCAAACATTCTGGCATTTGCCGCCTTGCTGGCTTTGGGTGCCTGTAGTAATCGCCAGCAATCCGAAACGGTTGATCTGGCTATTCCGGTTTCCGTGGAAGATATCCGCAAAAAACCGATCGAGAAATACATCAATACAACGGGAACGGCCAAAGCCATCCAGGAGGTAACCCTTAGTACGGAGATGGCCGGGGAATATCACCTGCTGAACAATCCCGCCACAGGAAGGCCGTTTAAGTTGGGTGACCGGGTACGGGCAGGGCAGACTTTGGTCCGTCTGGAGGACCAGGAGTATGTCAACGGTATCGCCCTGGATGCAAAAAAACTGAATCTGGAAATAGCCAGCCAGGAATATGAAAAGCAGAAATCGCTATACGAAAAGGGAGGGGTTACCCTACGGGAACTTCGGAATTCGGAAGTTTCAGCAACCAACGCGAAATATGATTTCGAAAATGCCCAGGTACGGCTTTCCAAAATGAGTATCGCTGCTCCCTTCTCCGGAATTATCGTGGATCTTCCCTATTTTACGAAGGGAACACGCATCAACTCCGGGCAGGCAGTGGTCACCCTGATGAATTATGAAAAAATGTACCTTGACATCAACCTGCCCGAGAAGACCATTTCGGAAGTCCGAACCGGCGAGGAGGTGATTGTGACCAATTACACCCTTACCGAGGATACCCTCAAAGGGTTGGTATCAGAGCTTTCCCCGGCGGTAAGCACTGAAACCCGCACCTTCAAGGGCAAATTGTTGATCGAGAATCCCGAATTGAAACTCCGTCCAGGCATGTTTGTAAAGGCTGATATCGTTGTTGCCCGCCGTGACAGTGCCATTGTCATTCCCAAGAGCATCATCCTCTCCGGTAACAGGGGTAAAGTGGTCTATGTGGTGGACCAGAGCACAGCCCGGGAACGACGGATCAATACCGGAATTGAAAACCAGGACTTTGTAGAAGTGGTTAACGGTCTGAAAGAAAATGAGCGCCTGGTGGTCAAAGGGTTTGAAACATTACGCAACGACTCAAAAGTGAAAGTGATCAAATGAGAAAATTATCCCTGTTTTCAGTCAATTATCCGGTTACGATCCTGATGGTCGTTCTGGCGGTCGTGCTGCTGGGGTATATCTCTTTCGACAGGCTGGGGATGGACCTGTTTCCTGACTTGCGGTCGCCGCGGATTTTCGTGGAGATCACGTCGGGAGAACGGCCCCCCGAGGAAATGGAAAAACAGTTTGTCGAAAATATAGAAGCTCTGGCCATCAGACAATCAGATGTGGTGCAGGTCACTTCCGTAACACGGGTGGGAACATCGCAAATCACCGTGGAATATGCCTGGAATAAAGATATGGATGAAGCATTCCTGGATTTGCAGAAAGCCCTGAACTCCTATACGCAGAACCAACAGATCGACGAGCTGAAAATTACCCAGCACGATCCAAATACCGCTCCGGTGATGCTTGTGGCCCTTTCCCACAACGAAATCACCGACCTGAACGAAGTCAGAAAGGTGGCGGAGAACTACATCCGGAATGAATTGGTGCGCCTGGAAGGTGTCGCCGAGGTTGAACTATCGGGAGAAGAAGAGAGCGAGATTGTCATCGAAACCGACCTGTACCGGTTGGAAGCACAGAATCTGACTCTCGATGATCTGAGTTCCCGGATCGAAAATTTTAACCGGAATGTTTCGGGCGGTCAGATTTCGGAGATGGGTCTTCAATACATCGTCAAAGGGATAGGCCTGTTACAGGGACCTGAAGATTTCGGGAACCTGATTGTCGGTTACAAGGCCACAACCGCGGAATCGACGGCAACAGGCGCTTCCGGGAGCGGTCCCATGGCAAGCATGGCACCCGTCTACCTGAAAGATGTGGCTACCGTGTCGATGTCGAACAAGGAACCTGTCAATATCGTCCATTTGAACGGAAAACGATGCATTGGCCTTTCCATTTACAAGGAGACTCGGTTCAATACTGTCAAGGCCGTGGAACAGATTGCCGAGGCCATGGAGAAGATCGCGAAGGCGCTTCCGGGCTATCAGCTGACGCTGGTGAGCAACCAGGGGACTTTCATCAAGGACGCCATTTCTGAAGTTAAGAATTCAGCCCTCCTGGGGATTGCCCTGGCAGTGGTCATTCTTTTCTTTTTCCTGCGCCGAATCGGGACCACCCTGATTGTGAGCCTCGCCATCCCTTTCTCCATCATTGCCACTTTCAACCTGATGTATTTCAACAATCTAACCCTCAATATCATGACTTTGGGAGGGTTGGCCCTGGGGGCCGGGATGCTGGTTGACAATGCCATTGTGGTGATTGAAAATATCTTCCGACATCATGAGGGAGGTGCCAGCGTGAAAGATGCCGCCGTCAACGGTACCGGTCAGGTGGGGGGCGCCATCGTAGCTTCCACCCTGACCACCATCGTGGTATTCCTGCCTATCGTATACCTGCATGGTGCGTCGGGAGAATTACTCAAAGACCAGGCCTGGACCGTCGCCTTCTCATTGTTGTCCTCCCTGTTTGCCGCAATCTTCCTGATCCCAATGCTCTACCACTACTTCTACAAGAACAAGACGGCACCGGTAAACCGCCGCTCCCTGCAAATGAACTGGTACGGCACTCTTCTTGATAAGGTGTTAAATGCCAAAGGGTTGGTTATTGTGGCGGCACTCCTCCTGACTGCCGCTTCTTTCCTCCTGGTTCCGCTGATCGGCACTGAATTCATGCCTCAGACCGAAGCACGCGAACTCTCCCTGAACCTCAAACTTCAGGAAGGTACACGCCTGGTAAGAACCGAAGCAACGGTCAGCAATGTGGAAAACATCCTTAATGAATATATAGGCGATGACCTTGACATGATCTATTCCCATGCCGGACCAAGTACCGGGCTTTCCGGAGATGCCTCCTCGGTTTTCGAAGGGGAAAATACCGCCGAAATTAAGGTAATCCTGAAAAATGAATCCGCAATCACTGCCGATCAGGTGATCGCTACCATTGACCGGCTCACCACCGATATTCCTGACCTGGAAGTATCCTTTTCCAAACAGCAATCTGCACTCAGTTCCATATTGGGTACCGATGAAGCACCCGTGGTGGTCGAGATCAAAGGGGAGGAGATGGAGGAGATAGAAAAGATTGCCCTGCAAGTCCGCCAACGAATGGATTCCGTACGGGGATTGTTTAACATCCAGTCATCGTTTGAGAATGGAGCACCCGAAGTGGAACTGGTTATAGACCGCGTAAAGGCCGGGATGTATAACCTGAATGTCAGTACCGTGGTAAGTCAGTTGCAGGATCAGCTGCAGGGGAAAAATGCGGGTCAGCTCGAGTATGGAGGAGAAATGCGCGACATCACCATCAAACTCCCTGAAACCCGACTCTCAGAGATCGAAAACATGACCATCCGGTCAGGGAGCCAGTTATTCCGACTGAGCGAAATCGCCGAGATCCGGCACGGAGAATCCCCCCGGGAAATCCACCGTCGTAACCAGAACAGGATCGGAAAAATCACAGCCCAAATGGAACCGGGAATAGCCCTGGAACACATCTCAGGCGAAATCAGGGAGGCTACGGCTGACATCGCCCTTCCATCTGATTACCAGGTAACAATTACCGGTGATGAGGAGAAAAGGGCAGAGTCCATGAAAAATCTGGGATTTGCATTAATCCTGTCGGTGATCCTGGTATTTATGGTTTTGGCTTCCATCTTCGAATCGCTGATTCATCCTTTCACAGTCCTGCTGACCATTCCCTTCGCCCTGGTGGGGAGTATCCTTACCTTTTTCCTGATGGGCCGTACCCTGAATATCATGGCCATTATCGGGATCATTATGCTGGCGGGGATTGCCGTGAACAGTTCCATTATTCTGATTGACAGGATCAACCAGCTGATCAGGGAGGGACTGGATCGCCGGAATGCCATTATCACCGCGGGTCAACAGCGGCTCAGGCCGATTCTCATGACGACGCTGACCACCATCCTGGCACTTTTCCCCCTGACCTTCGGATTCGGGGAAAGCGCCCAGCTGCGTTCTCCCATGGCTTTGGCAGTGATCGGAGGACTGATTTCGTCAACTATCCTGACCCTGGTGGTCATTCCCTGTGTCTATGAGGTGTTCGACCGCCTTCATCCTGAAAGGGCAGACAAGGGAAATGAGATGGAACTGTAAGAGTATTAATTAGCTAAAAGGTTGACCAGATGAGGTTTATCATCAATAGAAAGGTTTTTATCAGCATGCTGTTCCTGGGAATGACCCTGCTGGGGTACTTCTCTTACAAGCAGCTGCCGGTGGAACTGATGCCTGACGCCACCCTTCCCATGCTGTATGTGCAAATTTCCTCCCGCCAGGAAGTTGATCCGGAATATATGGAAAACCAGGCGGTGGTCCCTGTTGAAGGTGCCATCGGCACCCTCGAAGGGGTGGAGGATATGGAAACCTCGCTTAGCAACAGACAGGCTTCCATTCAGATCAGTTTCAAGAAAAATGTCAATTTCAAATATCTCCATTTAAAATTACAGGAAAAGATAGACCAGGTAAGGCCGACCCTTCCCGAAGGATTCACCGTGACGGTTGCCCGTGTCGATGCGAATCAACTCAGCAACCAGTTTATGGAGATCCAGATCAGGGGAACCGGAGGTACCGACCGTATCCGTAACATCGTCGACCAGGAGGTGGTCAATGAACTCCAGAATATTGACGGGATTGCCTCCGCCACTGTCTATGGCGGAAAAGAGCGCTCCATAGAAATCACTGTCGACATGGCAGCCTGTGATGCTTATGGCATCACCCGCTCCGAGATAAGCAGCGCCCTCAACTCCAATTCCCTCAACAGGACCTTTGCCGGGTATCTCCATGAATCCGGTCGGCTGTATTATGTTCATGTCTCCTCGGAATACAAGAGTGTTACCGACATCGAGAACATTGTCATCGCCGAAGGCCCCATCCTGCTCAAAGATGTGGCTGACATCTATTTCGGCGTCAAGGAGGAGACCACCCTGAGCCGTGTCAACGGTCTGGATGCCATCTCCTTGTCGCTGGTGAACGACTCGCAGGCCAACCTGATCGACCTCTCCCACCGGACCAAGGAAATTATCGCCCAACTGAACAGCAAGCTGGCTTCCAAGGAGGTGGAACTCGTCATCCAGACCAATATGGCCGATACCATGGAGAAGAATATCGACCAGATCATTTCCCTGGCGCTGGTCGGGGGACTCCTGGCGGTTTTTGTCCTCTGGATTTTCCTGAAAAATCTCAAAATTGTGGGCATCATCGCCCTGGCAATTCCGGTATCGGTGTTCTCAGCTTTTAACCTCTTTTATGCCTTCGGCGTTTCGATCAACAGCCTCACCCTGGTGGGGATGGCGCTGGCGGTGGGTATGCTGCTCGACAACAGTGTGGTGGTGCTGGAAAATATTTACAGGCTTGCGGGCAAAAAATACACCCCCGAGAAGGCTGTGGTCCAGGGGACCACCGAAGTGTGGCGAAGTGTGGTGGCGGCAACCCTGACAACGGTGACGGTCTTTCTCCCCTTCATTTTTTCTTCGGAATACATGATCAGGATCCTGGGGAACCACATCGGAGTGTCGATTGTATCAACCCTGGTGATTTCGGCTATCGTGGCTCTGCTGCTGATTCCCATGGCCACCCATGCGCTGCTGAAAAGAGACCACGGCCACAACCTCTTTTATGAAAAGGTGACCACCAACAACCGGATCATCCAGGTATACGTAGTCCTGCTGAAAACTGCCATGCGCAATCCGGCAACTACGGTGATTGGAGCCCTGGTTGTTTTCTTCGTATCTGTTTTCATTGTGACGGCCATCAGCGTCAATGCCCTTCGGGAAGTTGACCAGGACACGTTCTCCGTTTATGTGACCATGCCAACGGGATCGACCCTCGAATCGACCGATATCGTGGTTAGGGAATTGGAAAGCCGGATTCCGGAAGTTAAGGAAATTCAGGATTATTCTTCCAGGATCCAGGAAGAGGAAGCCGTCATCACCATCAAATTGAAGGAGGATTATTTTAAAATCGCCAAAAGAGAGATTGCCGAGATCAAAACCGATGTGGAAAACCGGCTCACGAATATCCGCAATGCTGAAATCAGTCTGACGCAACCCACTTCCAGCCGGGGTTTAGGGGGAGGAGGCATGGGCGGTGCGGGTGGTATGGCCGGGAATTTCGGCCGCTTCTTGGGAATCGGCACCAACCAGGAAAGGATTGTCATCAAGGGACAGGATTTTAACGTGATGCGTGGCGTGGCGGAAGATCTTCGCTATTTCATCGATGAGTTGGAATCAGTCTCCAGCGTCAACGTGAGTGTCGGATCCAACAGGCCGGAAGTCCACCTTCTCTTCAATCAGCAACTGATGACAGAATACGGGGTTACCCTGAACAACATTTCCGGGGAACTGAGCTCCTTCGGCAGGGAGTTTAGCTCGGGAGTCACCTTCAAGCAGGGAACCGAAGAGTATGATATCATTCTGAAGGAGAAAGGAGCTGATGAAGAAGATAGAGACAAAACCATTGACGACCTGCGGTCCCTGAAAATCAACAGCAGCAGTGGCGTTTACGACCTCCAGGATGTGGCTGAGATCATCTATTCCAGCGGCATGGCCAACATCACCCGGATAAATCAGGAAAAGCAGATCGAGGTGAATTATCGCTTCGCTTCGGAGGCGGAACAGTCAAAAGACCTGCTGACCGCCTACAGGATGGAAATCGATGATGTCGTGGAGGCATACAACCTGCCTGCAGGGGTGGCCGTCCAGGTGATCCATGAAGAAGACCAGTTCAATGAATTTTATTTTCTCATCGCCGCAGCCTTCATCCTGATCCTGATGATTCTGGCAGCCGTATTTGAATCGCTTTCCACCCCCTTTGTCCTGATGTTTTCGGTGCCCCTGGCCGCGATAGGCTCCTTTCTGGCCCTTATCATCACCGGAAACAGCCTTTTCAATGCGAATACGCTTACCGGTTTTATCATTCTTCTGGGCGTGGTAGTCAACAATGGAATCATCCTGATCGACTTTACCAATATTTTAAGAAAACGGGGCCACCGGAAATCCAGGGCTCTCCTGGAGGCAGGTCTTTCCAGGGTGCGTCCCATCCTCATCACCGCCATTACCACCATTGTGGCCATGTTCCCGCTTGCCCTGGGCCAATCGGAATACGTGGGAGCCATCGGCGCCCCCTTTGCCATTACCGTCATCGGGGGACTGTCCGTAAGTACCCTGCTCACACTTGTCTTTGTGCCTACCTTGTATGCCGGACTTGAAAATGCCCTGGAATGGATGCGAAGTCTCTCCTGGAAAATCAAGATCATTCACCTTCTCATTTTCCTGGCAGCCCTTTGGTATATCTTTTCCCGGGTCGATTCCTTCATTTGGCAACTCCTGACCTTCATGCTGGTCATCATTCTGATTCCCGGACTGACCTGGTTTGTCCAGAACAGCCTGCGGACAGCCCGGACCAAACTGATCGGCGAAAAGGACCCGATAAAAATCGAAGTTCATAAGCTGGTGAAGATCTATGAACGGGACACCAGGTTTGTGCGGGAGTGGAAATCAGGCCTGAAAATCAGGGAGCGCATGGGTCTGAAAAGGGAGTATACCCAACCCCGCGATTTCTATGACCTGATTTGGCAGATCCCGCTACTCGGTTTCCTGGTGTGGTTCACCTTCTTCCATCTGAAGCACAACTTCTGGATGCTCATCCTGTCGGTAATCATCTATTTCTTCCTCTTTTTGCTCTGGCAACCCCTGCGTACCGTATTGTGCAACAAGCACGTTAAAAGCGGTAAGGCAGGTCTGCTTAAGGTTCAGAAATGGGGATACAACCTGTTGATGTGGGGTGTGCCGGTTTTATTCCTGGTCATCTTCTATCTTAAATGGGATAATCCGGGAATGGTAGTTTTTACCGGGATTCTTGTTTTTACCTTGTTGATCATCTACAGCTCCTCGGAGTATGTTCACAACAAGAATGTCAACGTTGACAGGATAACCGGCAGGTTCAGCAAACTCCGGCGGGGCTATTTCCGGATTGTCAAAGAAATACCTGTCATCGGAAAACGGAAAAAACCCTTCAAAGCCCTTAATGGCGTTTCCTTGGAAATCACCACAGGGATGTTTGGTTTGCTGGGTCCCAACGGTGCCGGGAAATCAACCATGATGCGGATTATCACCGGGATTTTTGAGCAGAGCTACGGCAAAATTTATATCAATGGCCTCGATACCCAAATATATCGGGAGGAACTTCAGGGACTTATCGGTTACCTTCCCCAGGAATTCGGCACCTATGAAAATATGACCGCCTGGGAATTCTTGGATTACCAGGCCATCCTGAAAGGGATCAACGATGTGAAAACCCGGAGTGAGCGGCTTGAATATGTGCTGAAGGCGGTCCATATGTACGACCGGAAAGATGAAAACATCGGTTCCTATTCCGGAGGGATGAAACAAAGGATCGGAATTGCCCATATCCTGCTCAACCTGCCCAGGATCCTCGTGGTGGATGAGCCGACCGCCGGACTGGACCCGCGGGAGAGGATCCGGTTCAGGAACCTTTTGGTGGAACTGAGCCGTGAACGAATCGTCATCTTCTCCACCCACATCATTGAAGACATTTCCAGCTCCTGTAACCAGGTCGCCGTCATCAACAAGGGAAGCCTGAAATATGCAGGAACCCCCAATGACATGGTCAGCCTGGGAGAAGGATTCGTATGGCAGTTTACACTTTCCGCCGCGGAATTCGACAAATTCCCGAACAAGCAGATGATCACCAATCACCTGCGCGATGGTGAGAACATCAAAGTACGCGCGATAGCAAAGGAAAAACCGGTGCCCGGTGCCGTCAATGTACGCGCCCACCTCGAAGATGCCTATCTATGCCTGTTACGCGATATTGCCTGATGTACGGAAATAAATGAATGACATGAAGCTGTTTCAGAAAAATTCACTGATCAACCTGTGGCGGACCATCCGCTACAACCTGAAAATTATTTTTGCGGGAAAATTTATCTGGTTCCTGCTGGCATCCTTTGCTTTCTACCTCTTTTTTGCGATTATGCAGGTATTTAACAACCAGGCAATAGGTGAAGGGGACATTTACAACCTGATCATGTTCCCCGGCGTGTTGCTGGTTTTTTATCCCTCGGTCTTCGGAATCCAGAATGACGAAGATTCCCGGATCCTGGAAATCCTCTTCGGCATTCCCAACTACCGGTACAAAGTATGGCTGGTCCGGCTCATCATGGTATTCGTCCAGGTATTCATCCTCCTGATTGCGTATGGTTATATCTCGTCCATCCTGTTATACCCTGTCAATCCTTTTGAAATGGCTTTTCAACTGATGTTTCCCATCGGTTTTCTGGGCGCGGCGGCATTTATGTTTTCCACCGTGATAAAAAACGGCAACGGAACGGCGGTGGTGATGATCCTTATCGGGGTGGCCCTGCTGATCTTGTCTGAAAACCTGCAACGGTCACAATGGAACATATTCCTGAATCCCCTGGAACTTCCCGAAAACTTCAATCCCATCATCTGGAGCAGCATCGTTACCCGCAACAGGATCTTCCTGGGGGTGGGCATGGTCATTTTTCTGCTGTACGGGCTCTTTAACCTTCAGAAACGGGAACGGTTCGTTTAGCTGAGGTTGAGGCTAAGACTGAGGTTAAGGATAACCCGGATACCGTTTAATAGGGAAATCCTCCTTTTCTGCCTCTTCTTGTTCTGCGATAAACAACCGAAAGATGCCGGCAGCAAAATGCAAGTTGCATATGTGAAACTAAAAAATAAACAAGCCATGAATCCGAAAAGAGAAACCCGAATGTTGTCCGGAATTTGACCCTATTCCCTGGGATGACCAGGTCGTTAAATGGCAGGAGAAAAAGTTCATCAAAGAAAAGGTTCGCACGTTCTTTTTCATGCCACTGAACTTTGAGGCTGTGATGGGGTGAGTTTTTGCACGGGCCACTGCCGCTGGAGTTAACTTGTCGGAAGGAATGCTATGGCCGTGAAGGGGTCCGTTATGCCATCCGGATGATGATGGAACCCAAACTGCTGGTAAAGAACAGGTAAGTGCTGAATTAAATGGAGAAATTAATAATTCAACGGATTGATGCAGGAAATTGCGGGTAGACCTACTATTCACCCTTTTTTGTTCATCGTGGGCAAGGCAGCGGGCTTTTTTGCTTGGCTTATGCCGGCCCTTTCGCTGGCGGGAAAAGGGAGCCTGCACCAAACGGCTGGCAGGGCGTTTGATTATCTGGCGCTGATAGCGCTTATCCTTGGGGCGGTTCTGATCCTGATCAGTTCCTTCGCCCTGGGGAAATCCATCCGGATCGGACTGCCCACCGGAGAAACGGTTCTCAGGACGAAGGGCATCTACCGCTACAGCCGGAATCCGATGTATGTAGGAGTTCACCTGGTTACCCTGGCGGCAATGCTCTACACCCTGAAATGGTGGATTATTTTGCCCGGACTCTTCAGTATTTATATCTATCACCTGATCGTTCTGGGGGAGGAACTTTTCCTGGAGAGACGGTTTGGTGAAGCTTTCCGGCAATATATTCAGAAGACGGGTAGGTACTTCTGGAAAATTTAGCACCCTGAAGGCGGCAGTTGTGGGAAGATCCGTCAGAGCCAGGAAACACTTCCAGGGTGACGAGTGCCCGTCGGTCAATAATTTCCAAAGTCCGGATTGTTTGTGGTCACGACAGCCGTACACTCCACTTCCACCAGCCAGCCGGGGCGGCAGACAGGGGCAATGGCCACCACCACCGGAACCTCCGGGTAATGTAAATTCAGGAAGGTCCTGATAAATCCCGTGTCAGCAAGGTCACGGAGATAGACAATCATGGAAGCAACATCCTCCATTGAGGCGCCAGCCTCTTCAAGAAGAGTACCAATGTTCTCAAAGGTCCGTTGCGTTTGTTTTTCAATATCATTGAGATGAAGGATCCTGCCTTTATGATCGATACTGGCAGTTCCGGAGATGAAAACATGACGACGGTCGCCGTAATCCACGGCGGTGCCGCGTTCAAATGCCACCCCGTAATCGTGCGTGGGACTTAAGTGGGTATAAGCCTTTAAAAAGATCAGCTGGTCCCGGGAGATTCCTCCGATGGCATAGGCATCCATGTTTACAAGGGAATGCGCCACTTCCGACTGACCTTCAATGCCTGTGCTGGCAATGAAATGCGTGTCATGCGACAACCCTTCCCGTTCAAAAACCATATTCCTGGCTTTCACCATGCCGGAATAATTGTTGTCGATATCTCTGACAAATAACCAGGTGCGAATACAGTTGGCTTCAAGGGTCAAGGCCTCCCTGCCCAGCATTCCCGTGTAGTCCTCCAAGATAGCCTCCATCTGAAGGAAGGAGTTGTCAGTAGCCGTCGAGATCAGTCCCGAAGTGTAGATGTGGCGATACCCGTTATGAGAAAGATGGAAAGAACGGCCGTTAAGCTGCACTTCCACCGGGTCTTGGTGAAAATCAATGAGGTAGATCCATGCCAGGAGTTTGTTTCTCTCCGCAGGAGGCTGCTGAATCACTGAAACGGAAGTTCCGCCGTTAAAATTTAAAACCGGTTCCAGAAAAGAGGCCTGGTTCGCGATGTCACTGGCAAAAAAGCGCTGGAACACAATAACGGCATGCCCGAGATGTAACTCCTCTGCGAACCTCAGGGCGGCTTGTTCAATGCAGTTGAACTGAACAGCGGCGGAGGTCCCGGGAGGCGGCGTGATGACAAGATTGTACTCGTCAGCCGTGTTCCGTCTGAAAACGGAATAACAGACCTGTGTGCCTTCCGATGTATTTATTTTTCCGAACTCCATCAGTAGAGAGGTGTTTTATTTTCAAGTGCCGAAGCTACTCATTTTTTGAAATTATCTGGCAGGGATCCCCAAAAATGGTTATATCCCGGAGAACATCTGAACCCCGTCATAAATAAAAAAAGCGGAAAACAGAAGCAGGACGATCCCCAGCAGCCTCATGATCCACCGGTAGGCCTTGCCGGAAAGGAATGAGCGGGTTTTGCCGGTCATCCAGGCCACCATAATTTTGGAACCTGTCAGGAGGATATAAAATGCCGCAAAAAAGAGGATTACCGTAATCACCCCGTCCTGGCGGGCTTTGATTGCCGTAGGTGCACCTACCGTGATCCAGAAAAGGTAGGGGTGGGGATTGAGCAGGTTGGCCACAATCCCTTTTTTGAGTGACCGGGGCTGCACATTTTCCGTGGAATTTGCCAGGCCCTTTGTTTGAAGACATTCCCATCCGAGGAAAAATAGGAAAATTGCTCCGGCAAAGGCGATGATTCCGACGGCGGCCGGTGATTTGCCCAGTCGGGCCAGGATCAGCAGGGAGGCCAGGATGATCGGCAGGTCGGTGATCAGGGGTGAAAGCGCTACTTTTATCCCTCCTCCGGGGCCATGTTTTAGAGATTCACTGATCACCAGGGTCAGCAAAGGCCCGGGCGATATCCCTGCCGAAAGTCCCAGGGTAGCGCCCAGCATGATGTATGTAAACAAATCTCCGTTGGTCATCTTTGACTCCTGACGGGATCAGCAGACCAATGACCTCAACTGACGCAGTCCCTTCCCGTCATTCAGGCTCCTTTTCCCGGCGATAAAACTAGTCAAAGTATCGGAAATCCTTCTGATGATGCATTTTTTTCATCAGAGGCAGTTCAATCCTTTGCATCATCACCGGCAAGGAAGAGCCCGGACACTCAATTCTGATTGTTCCCTTTTGCCGGCGAAGGAGCAAGCAGACCTGCCAGTGCTCCGATGCTTGCTGAGGCGATGGCCAGAAAAATGTCGGGAATGTTGATCTCATTTCCGGAGGCGGGGTTTTTCGCAAACCACGCCAGATAAATCCACAGGGTGAAAAAAAGACACAACAGTGCGGCAAGGCCCAGTGCCCACACAACAGACCGGTATATCCACTTGTCCGTTTCCAGCGGGGTCGCCCTCTGCAAATCCCTGATCTTTTCCTGAATCTCCTTCTTCACCTGATCATCCGTAATTCCTTCGGATGTTTTGATCAAATCATCAAAGTCTCTGGGTTTCATCTGTTTAAAATATTTAGTTGCTATGGTGAAATCCGCAAAACAGATGCAATGACCATGTGGTTATTTTTGCGGCTATTGTCCGTTTTCAGCGGTCGCAAAGAATAGCTTCGCAATTTCATCATGGTTGGTGCAAAATCTTTCATGGTCATTTCATGTTTTTTAGTGAATGGTTTGTATTAGGTAATCATCGCCGGTTAATTGCGGAGAAGATGTTCCCGGCAACTCCGGCATGATCAAATATAGGAAAAATGAGGCTCATTTGCAACATTCTGGATGATTAGACCGGGGGGATGGAACAGCTGGTTTTAATCTGGGCAGGGCAACGGAATGGTGACGGAAAATCCCGGAGGAAATAATAAAAAATGCCAGACAATTATTGACTGTCAGGCATTTTCGAGGTTCCTGGCGGAATCGAACCGCCGTACGCGGTTTTGCAGACCGCTACCTAACCACTCGGCCAAGGAACCTTGTCTTTGGCTGTTCCGGCAACAAAGATAAAAAACTTTTTTCAAATGTTTCTTTCCAGGGTTATGCTCACCTTTTCGATTTCTCCTCCCATGGGTGGATTCATTTTTGATATTTTGATCCTGATGCGGGTGATCCCCTGAACTTCGGCAAACAGGGAGGTGGCCATCCTTTCAGCAACATGTTCCAGCAAATGGGAGGGAATTTCCATTTCACGCTTTACAATCCGGTAGAGTTGCTGGTAATCCAATGCATCCTTCAGCCGGTCACTTTTGAGGGCATCAAAGGATGAAGTTTCGCATATCAGGGTCACCAGAAAGTGATTCCCTACCTTCTGTTCCACTTCGTAATGGCCGTGATAGGCATAAAACTTCATGTTTTCGAGTTCAATACTCACTTTGTCGCTCATCTTTCTCCTTTTTCGATGCGAAATTAAGAATTTGGAGTCCCTGTTTTACATTTTTGAGCTGGTTCGTCCATGACGAGCAATCATTTTTTAACTTTGACCCGCCGTTTGACGGTAACCGTTGTCGGAATCGCGGCGGCATACAGGATAATCTGGATTTGAAGAAAAACAATGAGTGCAAAGGAAACCATCGGAAAGGGAATATCCGAAAAGAGTAATTTCATCCATCAAATCATTGAGAAGGATCTGAGTGAAGGGAAGAACCAGGGCCGGGTGCTTACCCGTTTTCCTCCCGAGCCCAACGGATACCTTCATATTGGTCATGCCAAGTCGATCTGTCTCAACTTCGGCACAGCCCTGAAGTATGGAGGTGTGACCAATCTCCGTTTCGATGATACCAATCCCCAAAAGGAGGAGGATGAGTATGTCCGTTCTATCATGGAGGATGTCCGCTGGCTGGGTTTTGACTGGGGTGACCGGCTGTATTACGCCTCCGATCATTTCGGGAAGCTGTATGAGTTTGCTCTTAAGTTAATCAGGGAGGGGAAAGCCTATGTCGACGATCAGGATGCCGCGACTATAAGCAACCAGAAAGGAACCCCCACACGTCCGGGTACGGAGAGTCCTTTCCGCAACCGCAGTGTGGAAGAGAACCTTCGTCTTTTTAAAGCTATGAAGGATGGCGGGTTTGATGAAGGTCATTGTGTTTTGCGGGCTAAGATCGATATGTCGTCTCCCAACATGCACATGCGTGATCCGATTCTTTACCGGATCATGAAAACCCCCCATCACCGCACCGGCGATCAGTGGGTCATTTACCCGATGTATGATTTTGCCCACGGGCAATGCGATTTCTGGGAAGGGATTACCCATTCGTTATGCACCTTGGAGTTTGAGGTGCACCGTCCGCTTTACGACTGGTTTATAGACCAGTTAAAAGAGGATGATTATCGCCCGCAACAAATCGAATTTGCCCGCCTTAACCTGACCTATACGGTCATGAGCAAGCGGAAATTGCTGGAACTGGTCCGCGATAAGTATGTCAACGGTTGGGATGATCCCCGGATGCCGACGATTTCGGGAATGCGTCGCCGGGGATATACGCCGGCCTCTATCCGCAATTTTGCGGAAAGGGTGGGGGTGACCAAAGTGGAGGGGATCAGTGATGTGACCCTCCTGGAACATAGTGTCCGCGAAGACCTGAACAAAACGGCACGTCGGGTGATGGGGGTTCTGAACCCCCTGAAAGTGATTATTACCAATTATCCTGACAACAAGACTGAAAAACTGGAAGCCATCAACAATCCGGAAGACCCTGACGCTGGCACCAGAGAAGTCCCCTTTGGCAGGGAACTTTATATTGAGCGGGATGATTTCATGGAAAATCCATCTGGGAAATTTTTCAGATTGGCTCCCGGCAGGGAGGTAAGGCTCAGATATGCCTATTTCATTACCTGTAACGAAGTGGTCAGGGATGCGTCGGGAAATGTAACAGCCCTTCTGTGTACTTATGACCCTGCTTCCAGGGGGGGCAATTCCCCTGACGGGAGAAAAGTGAAAGCCACAATTCACTGGATTTCGGCACCTCATGCCCTGGAAGCGGAAGTCAGGCTCTACGACCGCCTCTTCACCGTTGAAGACCTTTCCGAAGAAAAGGAACGCGATTTCAAGGAATTCCTGAATCCTGAATCACTGGTCATTCTGCCCCGGAGTTATGTGGAACCTTCCCTGAAAGATGCGGCGCCTCTTTCCCATTGGCAGTTCGAGCGGGTCGGCTATTTTAACGTGGATCCTGATTCCGGGCCCGGGAGACTGGTTTTCAACCGGACCGTAGCGTTAAAAGATTCCTGGTCAAAGGAGAAAAAATAGCCTGCGGCCAAACCTTCGGGCAGCGGGATTCCCTGCCACAGTGACCATTCCCTGAAACGGCACTGTTCAGGCAGCTTTACCGGTATTTTGCACCCCTTGACCGAAAGTCGGGTGTATCCGTTCCGGAAGTTCTTTATTTTTGGACGATCCTTATCATTTGTCATCATGAAACAGAACAATACGGAAGATCGTACAAAACTTGTGCTTGCGGTCATTTTGATTGCGGTAGGGCTCATATGGTTGTTGCACCTGATCGGCATCCATTTCCACATGCAGGATTTGTTTTATCCCTTTGTCAAAGTAATCAGATTCGTTTCGCGAATCCTGTTTTCCTGGCCGATGATCCTGGTCATTGCAGGTTTTGTGATGGTCGCCGGTCAACGTGGCGGAGGATGGATTCTGGTAGCCCTCGGAGGTCTCTTTCTGATTCCCAGAATCTTTAATTTTTCCGACTTCTCATTCTCACTGATCTTCCCGCTGATCCTGATCCTCGTTGGTGTGGCCATGGTGATCAGGCGTCTTTGATGCTGATTTCAATAACTTTACCGGCATATAAATTATATTTACCGAAAAAGGTGTTGGGAGAAACTGCATATTGTATTACATTTAGGGTAAATTATCAAAAAATGTCGTCATGGAACTTGAACATGGAAGTAACAGGAGGTTTTTATTCGGGATTTTACTGATCGTATTCGGTACTTTGTGGATGCTGGTGAAGCTCGATATACTCCCGGATTCATTGAGTCAAATGGTCATTTCATGGCAATCCCTGATCATCCTGATTGGCCTGGTCACCCTTATCAATGGAAACCAGATCTCCGGCTGGATCCTGATCCTGGTCGGCATCGTCTTTATGGTTCCTCATTTTTTCGATGTGCCATGGGAAGTGCGCAGGTTGTTCTGGCCGATGCTCCTTGTGGCTATCGGACTGGTACTTCTCTTCCGCTTTACCAAATCCCCGGGAAAAATTGCAGGACCCGGTGCCAAAAGCATGAATTTCTTTGATGATTTTGTAATATTCGGAGGCCGTGAGATTGTAGTTAATTCGCAAAGTCTGATAGGAGGAAAAGTCACGTCCATTTTTGGAGGTTCGGAATATGACCTGCGGAATGTCACCCTTTCGGAAAACGGGGCTGTTATCGACTGCGTCAGCATTTTCGGGGGTGCCGGTTTTAAAATTCCGCCTGACTGGACCGTGAAAAATGAGGTGACCACCATCTTCGGTGCGTTCACCGACAAAAGGGGTTCCATTCTTCCTGATTTTCAAAACCTGGAAAAAACACTGATATTAAGGGGATTTACTGCCTTCGGGGGGATTGAAATCAAAAATTTCTGATCTTGAATGGAATGATCCAGCACGATCATACTCCCTCCGGCATGAAATTGCGAAGCTATTCCTTGCGGCCGCTATAAACGGACGACCCCCGCTAAAATAACCACATGGATATTGCATGTGTTTCACAGTATGAATCATAACAACGCAATAATCTAAACACATGAAACACCCGCTGCTCACAAATCCCCGGATGCTGTTGCTATACGGGCTTTTTTGGATGCTCGTTGCCTCCGCCACGGCCCTGATCCAGTGGAATTACTACAATATGCCCGCAGAGCATGCTTTTTTAATTGCTTATGTCCAATTCCTCCTGTGGGCAGTCCTGGCCTTAAATATCTGGTATGTTGTTAAATACAATACCATTGGAACCAATTCATGGCTCAGGCTGATTTTGTTCCATCTGATTGCAGCCACCATCATCATCCTGATCTGGGTCTACATAACAAACATTGTCGTTGCCCTGATCATGCCTTCCCTGAACGAAATGATGACTGCAGGTGTTCCTTCCCGGTTCTTCTCCGGTTACCTGTTTTATGTTTTCTACGTCTTCTTTTTCATGGCCATCATCTATTATCAGAATTTTAAGGAAAAAGTAAAACGGGAAGCCGAACTGAAATCCCTGATCCGGGAAGCCGAACTGAAATCCCTGATCCGGGAAGCCGAACTGCATGCCCTGAAATCGCAGATCAATCCCCATTTCCTTTTTAACAGTCTGAACAGCATTTCTTCCCTGACAATTTCCGATCCTGTAAAAGCGCAGGAAATGGTGATCAACCTTTCGTCACTGATGCGATATTCTCTGAAACACGGTCAGAATGAAAAAGTTACTTTTGGTACCGAAATTGAAAACAATAAGTTGTACCTTGCCATTGAAAAAGTGAGGTTTGGAAGTAAGTTGCTGCCTCTCTTCCGGATTGACGAGAACTGTTACAAGTCTGTCCTGCCCAACATGATCCTGCAGCCCATTTTTGAGAATGCCATCAAATATGGTGTATATGAAGCCACCGAACCGGTAGAAATCATTACGGAAGCTTCGTGTGACGGAGAGTTTCTTGAAATTAAAGTGAGTAACGCCTACGACCCCGGAGTCAGAAGTAAAAAAGGAGAGGGTATCGGATTACGCAATATCCGTGAGCGGTTGCAAATCATTTACGGAAATCCTGCCCTTCTGAAAATCAAGGATACACATAAAGTGTTCAGCGTGATATTAACAATACCTCAAAAATAGTTGATTATGAACAGTGAAAAGATTCGCACCCTGATCATTGAGGACGAAGAATTGGCAAGAAAACTCTTACGTTCGTATCTTGAAGAAAAAGAGGAAATTGAAATCATCGGGGAGTGTGAAAACGGATTTGAAGGGGTGAAGTCTATCAATGAATTAAAACCCGCCCTGGTGTTCCTGGATATCCAGATGCCGAAAATCACGGGATTTGAAATGCTCGAACTGATCGATCATCATCCTGAAATCATCTTCACCACCGCCTATGATCAGTTTGCCCTGAAAGCTTTTGAGTACAACGCGGCGGATTACCTTTTAAAACCATTTTCCCGGGAGCGGTTGGAGGGGGCCCTTGAAAAAGTAAGGGAACGTTTAATGAAACAAGGTGACGGGGAAGATATGGTGGAGAAAATCACCAAATTTCCACGTGAAGAATATCTCGACCGGGTGGTTGTCAAAGACCGGAATAAAATTCATATTATCCCGACCGACCAGATCAGGTATATCGAGTCACTCGATGATTATGTGATGATTTATACCCATGATGGGAGGTTCATGAAGCAGCAAACCATGCACTATTTTGAGAATGCCCTCGACCCGCATCAGTTTTCGCGGATCCATCGTTCTTACATCGTCAGGGTCGACCAGATCGCACAACTTCAGCAATATGAAAAGGAGAGTTATGTGGCTATCCTTCAGGATAAGACCCGTTTGAAGGTTAGCAAATCGGGGTATAAAAACCTGAAGGAGGTTTTAAATTTTTGATGATTTCTGCTGAGTGAGCATCACGCCATCTCTGCTGTTTTGAGTTGGGAAAAGGAAAATAAACTATATTTGCATTCCATTTGAACAAAGAGGCCTAATATTGTTTATATATCAGAACTAAAATGTGTTCTCATGAAGGTTACAGTTGTCGGGGCAGGAAACGTGGGAGCCACCTGTGCACAGGTCATTGCCCAGAAAAACATCGTTCAGGAAGTTGTTTTGCTAGATATCAAGGAAGGGATTGCCGAAGGAAAATCGCTTGATTTATGGCAGACGGCCCCCATCAATTATTACGATTCGAGGGTTATTGGGACGACAAACGATTTTTCAAAAACCGCCGGATCGGAAGTGGTGGTGATTACTTCAGGAGTGCCGCGCAAACCGGGGATGAGCCGTGATGACCTGATTTCCATAAACGCCGGCATTGTGAAAAGCGTAACCGAAAATGCAGTCAAATTCAGCCCGGATGCCAAAATTGTCATCGTCTCCAATCCCCTGGATGTTATGACCTACACTGCCTTTGTCAGTTCACATCTTCCCCGGGAAAAAGTTATGGGGATGGCCGGCATTCTTGACACTGCCCGTTACCGTGCATTTCTTGCTGAAGCCCTGGATGTTTCTCCCCGCGACATACAGGCGTTGCTGCTCGGGGGACATGGCGATACCATGGTCCCGCTGCCCCGCTATACCACGGTGAGCGGGATTCCCGTTACGGAACTTATCGATGCTGACAGCCTGGATGCCATCGTGAAAAGAACTATTAACGGAGGCGGTGAACTGGTGAACCTGATGGGAACATCGGCCTGGTACGCTCCGGGTTCCGCCGCCGCCCAAATGGTCGAAGCAATCGTCCTCGACCAAAAACGGATTTTCCCCTGTTGTGTCAGACTGGAGGGAGAATACGGACTGGAAAATATTTTTCTGGGAGTGCCGGTGAAAATCGGTAAAAACGGTATAGAACAGGTGATTGAGGTTGACCTGAATGAAGAGGAATTAATGCTCCTGAACAACTCAGCCAACGCAGTGAAGAAAATCATGGAGATTCTCGACGGAATGCATATTTTGTGAAATAATCAGCCGGAATTGAAGCGGATGGCCTTGCGGGACCATCCGCTTTTTATATCTTTTCATCATGAAGCATACCATCCCTCTTGAATTGGTGGAACTTGACAAAGCCAATTATCACCTGACCGTCAAGTCTTTCTTCAAAGACGGGGAGGAGTTGACATGGGTGATTGACACCGGTGCTTCGAAAACGGTCTTTGACCGCACCCTTTCCGGCTGTTATGAGGCTGAAACTCACGACGAGGGAACCGAAGTGCGCTCGGCGGGCATCGGCACCGGATCCCTCGATACTTCTACGGGAATCCTGCATCCCTTTTCTCTTGGGGATTGTCCGGTCCCCTCGCTGAACGTGGCACTGATCGACCTGTCGCATATCAATGACCTTTATCTCCATGCCGCTTCCAGGAAGATCTGCGGGCTTATTGGTTGCGACTTTCTTCTGAAGCACAAGGCCGTTGTCGATTATTCCCGGATGGTGCTGATCCTCCGGACAGGAAAAAAATGACGTGGCAGAGCTTGTCAATCTGCTCATAAACTGTATATTTGCGTCCGCCAAATCATACGCATTTTGAAACTGACAACGTTACTGTCTAAAGAAGGGTGGCTGAAGCTGGGATTTTTCCTGGTGCTTCTGGCCGCTGCCTGGGTGTACGACAGTCATCACCAGGGAGATGACGTACGTATGGAAGCGTCCCGCAATACCGGGGAGGAGAAAGCTTCGCCGGCTGATCATTTTTATTGTACCCTCCATGGGTCCCTGAGCCTGAAAACTCCCGTCCAGAAAACAGTGCTGAAGAAATCTCTTCATGAAAAACTGAAACGCTTCCTGATGGTCCGGTTAAAATCCAGGATGGTTTTTCTCCAAAAAGAAGAGGTGCGGGATGATCCCCATGCCTTCCTTGCTTCCCGGAACCTGCTTTTTTACAGGCATTGTCATTCGGGGAGCCCCGATGGGCAACCCCCTGCCTGACAATAGCTTTCCCTGAGGAAGTGGGGTATCTGTCTTTATCAGAAAACAATGGTCCGATCAGGTCAGCAGGCCCATATCACATGACCATGCCATCTTTACCGCCACAAAACCGGCTCACTCTTGGGGAAATCCCGGGGAATAATCTCAAGAATTAAACAAACATTAAATACTCAATTATTTTAATACTTACTGAGCAATGCAGAACAAAGGTGCGATTACAACATTTGCCATTTTGCTGGCAGCAGTCTGCCTGTATCAGCTTACCTTTACCTGGAAAGCGCGTCAGGTGGAAAAACAGGCAAAAGAGTTTGCCCAGGGAGATCCGGCCAAAGAGTATGCCTATCTCGATTCCATTTCCGGTGTCAACGTGTACAATTTTTTGGGGCTGAAGAAGTTCACCTATAAGGATGTTAAAGAGCTGGAGATGAACCTGGGCCTTGACCTGAAGGGGGGGATGAATGTCACCCTGGAAGTGTCGGTTGTCGATGTTATCAGGGCGATGTCCAACAACAGCACGGACTCCACCTTCAATGCCGCTCTGGAGCGGGCGGTTTCCTTACAGCGAAACAGCACACAGGACTTTGTTACGCTATTCGGGCAGGCTTTCGCTGAAATTGATCCCAATGCCAGGCTGGCTGCTATCTTCAACACCCTGGAGCTAAAGGACAGGGTGAAATTCGATTCTTCCAACGACGATGTTCTGAAAGTGATCAGAGAGCAGACCGACGCGGCCATTGACAATTCCTTCAATGTTCTCCGCACCCGTATTGACCGCTTCGGGGTGGCCCAGCCCAACATTCAGCAGTTACAAACCCGCGGGCGTATCCTGGTGGAACTTCCGGGTATTGACAATCCCGAACGTGTACGTAAGCTGCTTCAGGGGACCGCTCAACTTGAGTTCTGGGAAACCTACGAAAACCAGGAAGTTTACCCCTATATGCTGGAAGTTAACCAGAGAGTCAGGGAGATGACTGCCCTGACCGGGACGACGGACTCCCTTCTTGCCACGGCTGCGGCGGACTCTCTTCATGCCGCGACAACCGCTGCAGTTGAAGAAAGTGACGTTGCGGATTCTATATCGGCTGACTCCACGGCTACCAGTTCCCTCCTTGATGAGATAAAAAGCGACACATCAGCCATCGCTGGTGGAGCCTCTCCCTCCGATCTTGAAAACTTCCGCAGGGAATACCCGTTATTTGCCATCCTGACTCCCAGCACCGATCAGAATGGAAATCTCTTTCCGGGACCCGTGGTGGGAACCTCCCATTACAAAGATACCGCTGAGGTAAATGAAATCTTTGCCAGGGAACAGGTCCGCAGCATTTTCCCGCGCAACATGATCTTCCGGTGGACTGCAAATTCCGTGGATAAGGAAGGCAATTATTTCAGGCTGATTGCGCTGAAATCGACATCCCGCGACGGCAAGGCACCATTGACCGGAGATGTGATCACCGATGCCCGCCAGGATTACGACCAGATGGGCGGCCGTCCTGAAGTGGCCATGGCAATGAACAGCGAAGGCGCCAAGACCTGGGCCCGGATGACCAAGGAGAATATCGGAAAATCAATAGCCATCGTACTGGATGACTACGTGCGTTCATTCCCCACTGTCCAGAACGAAATTACCGGAGGACGTTCGAGCATTACGGGACTGGAAAGCATCGAAGAAGCCACCGACCTCGCAAATATTTTAAAGTCGGGGAAAATGCCGGCGCCTGCCAGGATCATGCAGGAAGACATCGTCGGACCTTCACTGGGAAAAGAAGCGATCTCATCGGGACTTATTGCTACTATGGTGGCTTTTCTGCTTGTGCTGGCCTATATGTTGTTTTTTTACAGCAGAAAAGCAGGTTTAGCAGCTAACGTGGCCCTGATTCTTAATGTCTTCTTTATTTTGGGCATTCTCGCTTCACTGGGGGGCGTTCTGACTCTTCCGGGGATCGCTGGTATTGTGCTTACCATGGGTATGGCCGTGGATGCAAACGTGCTGATTTATGAAAGAATTCAGGAAGAGATTTTCGCCGGAAAAGGCGTAAAACTGGCGGTCAACGAAGGATTCAAAGAAGCGATGTCTGCCATTATTGACGGCAATGTTACCACCTTGTTCGCGGGAATAATCCTTTATTTCTTTGGTTCAGGACCAATTAAAGGTTTCGCAACTACCCTGATCATTGGTATCATGACATCATTGTTTACTTCAATTTTTATTACCCGTTTAATTTTTGAGTGGCAGATGAAGCACAACATTAGTCTGACCTTCACGTCTAAATTGACCCGTAATTGGCTGCGCTATACCAATATCAAATTTATTGAAATCAGAAAATATGCTTACATGATTTCCGGATTTTTTATTGTGGTCTCCCTGCTTTCAATTGCCATCCGCGGATTCGATCTGGGTGTGGATTTCACCGGTGGACGTACTTACACCGTCCGATTCGATAAGGAAGTCAAGGTTTCCGATGTTCAGGAATCTCTGGCTGCTGTTTTGGAATCAGCCCCTGAAGTGAAAACCTTCGGATCCAGCAAACAGGTGCGTATAACGACGAAACATAATATTGACGATTTAAGTGAGGATGCAGATAATGAAGTTGAAAAACTGATATTCGACGGATTGACAGCCGGGGGATTTCTCACGGATGTCTCTTTTGACGATTATATTTCCAAACATCGCCTGAGTTCACAAAAGGTAGGCCCGACCATTTCTGACGATATCACAAGAGATGCAGTTATTGCAATTTTTCTGTCCCTTGTAGTCATATTTGTATATGTGTATGTGCGGTTTACACACTGGCAATATGGTTTGGGTGGGATTCTTGCCCTTTTTCACGATGTCATCGTCACACTGGGATTTTATTCTTTGTTTTGGAAAGTACTACCTTTCTCTCTCGAAATCGACCAGGTTTTTATCGGTGCCATCCTGACGATTGTCGGGTATTCTATCAATGACACCGTGGTTATCTTTGACAGGATCAGGGAATACCGGCATCTGTATCCAAAACGTGCTGAAGTGGTCAATATGGACCATGCGATGAACGCTTGTTTGCGGCGTACATTTAGTACTTCGTTGACTGTGTTGGTGGTTCTCCTCGCTATCTTCATATTTGGCGGAACCAGTATCCGGGGATTTAGTTTTGCGCTGCTGATAGGCGTTATTGTTGGATGTTATTCTACGATGTTCGTGGCAACTCCGCTCGTTTATGATGCCCAAAGGCTATTCGGTAAAGGCAAGTTAAAAGGCAGGGTAAAACCTGCTTCATGATAAAAAAACCCGGTCGCAAGGCCGGGTTTTTTTATCTCAACTATTGGCGTTTAAGAATATAAATCAGGGAACTGCATTTGCGGGGATCAAAGAGGGCACGGAACCAGGAGATCTTTCCAAAGAACAATCCTTTTAAAACGGGGAACCGTGATTTCCGGTATTTTTCGCTGAGCATGGAGACGTAAAAGGGGTCAAAAGGCATCCTGTGGATTTTGACAAGCCTGAAATCCTTTTTCCTTGCGAGGTGTTCCAGGGAAGAAGGTGAGAAATGCCAGAGATGACGGGGGACGTCCCAGGCGGCCCAGAATTCGCCGTAATGCAAGGCATCGGAGGAAGTGTGGTTGGGAAGGGCGATCACCAGGCATCCTCCGGGTTTCAGCAGGCGTTTGACATCTTTCCAGTGTTCGTCCAGGTCATACAGGTGTTCCATGACATGCCACAGGGTGATGACATCAAAGGATTCCGCAGGTAGGGAAAAAAGTGCCTCGCCGGGGAGCAGGGCCAGTCCGTTCTGCTTCATGGCAAATTCCCGTGCCGTGTCGCTTTTCTCGGTTCCTGTCACCTCCCATCCTTTTGAGCGCATGTGATTCAGAAAATATCCCGTGCCGGCGCCTACATCCAGAAGGGTACCCCTGGGCATGCCGGCGTGTTTTACGACAATTTTTCTCTTCTGCCCAAGCATGATTTCCCTGACCCTGTGGTAGACTAAGTTGATGATCCCTTCAGAAGTATTGCTGTGGGAGATGTATTTTTCCGACTGGTAAAAGGTGCTTGAAAGCTCTTCCGACGGGGCTGATCCCGTATAGATAAAGCCGCATTGGAGGCATCGGTACAGCGGAAATGACCGGCCTGACACAAAATGGTCGGTGCACCGGAAGAGAGATTGAAAATGATGGCCGGCACAGACAGGGCAAACAGCCGGGTCCGGATTCTCTTTTAAGGACATAACGGCGGCAGGTGATTTTTTAGATGATCAGCATGGCATCCCCATAGGTTCCGAACCTGTACTGGTTTCTGAGGGCCTCGTGATAGGCTTCCATCAAATGGTCATACCCGGCAAATGCCGCAACCATCATCAGCAGCGTGGAGAAGGGCAGATGGAAATTGGAGATCATCCGGTTGGCTACGCTGAATTCATAAGGGGGAAATATGAATTTGTTGGTCCAGCCTTCAAAAGGTTTTAAAAACCCATCGGTCGAAACCGAACTTTCAATGGTACGCATCACCGTTGTTCCTACAGCACACACATTTTTATGCTCTGTTTTTGCCTGGTTGATGATATTGCAGGCTTCCTCATAAATCCATATCTGTTCAGAATCCATTTTGTGCTTGGTGAGGTCTTCCACATCGACACTCCTGAAATTTCCGAGGCCCGCATGAAGGGTGATGTATGAAAATTTCACCCCTTTGATCTCCAATCTTTTCATCAATTCCCTGCTGAAATGGAGCCCGGCCGTTGGAGCAGCCACTGCCCCTTCATTTTTGGCAAAAATGGTCTGATAACGGTCTTTGTCTTCGGGCATGACCGGGCGGTTTATAAAGCGGGGCAGGGGTGTTTCCCCCAGGCTGTATAGTGTTTTTTTGAACTCGTCATAGTTGCCGTCGAAGAGGAAACGCAGGGTGCGCCCCCGGGAGGTGGTATTGTCAATTACCTCGGCCACCAGGATGTCATCCTCCCCGAAATAGAGTTTGTTGCCGATTCTGATTTTTCTGGCAGGATCAACCAGGACATCCCACAACCGTTGCTCACGATTCAGTTCGCGGAGGAGAAAAACTTCAATTTCGGCTCCGGTCTTCTCCTTGTTGCCGTAAAGCCGGGCGGGGAACACCTTGGTATCGTTAAAAATCAGGACATCGCTGTCATCGAAGAAATCAAGGACATCCCTGAAGAGGTGATGCTTAACGGATCCTGTACGCCGGTCAAGGACCATCAACTTGGACTCATCCCTGTTTTCGGCAGGATGAAGGGCGATTTGTTCATCAGGCAGTCTGTACTTGAATTTCGACAATTTCATTTCGGCCATTTTGTCTGCAAATTAGAAGTGAATAATTATTTTTGGGTTGCTGATGCAAGTTTATCTCTGAATTGTTCAAATGTTAATGCTTTTTCTACGAAAAAATTACCGCTACGGGTACGTCGAAGGGCGGTTAAATAGGCACCCGAGTGTAAATCCTTTCCAATATCCCGCACAAGTGCCCTGATATAGGTGCCTTTGCTGCACACGATTCTCAGGGTTGCATAGGGCATCTCGAACGAAAGGAGTTCCATTTCGGAGATGGTCACCGTTTTCGGGGTGAGCACAGGCTTCCTTCCTGCCCGGGCATGTTCATAGGCTCTTTTCCCGTTTATCTTAACGGCGGAAAATACCGGGGGCAGTTGGTCAAAGGTGCCGGTGAACTTCACAAGGGTTTCTGTCAACTTTTTTTGTGTGATGTGTTCTGCCGGATAAAGGGAGTCTTCATCGGTTTCCATGTCAAAAGAGGGGGTCGTGGCACCCAGCTTGAGCGTGCCAACATATTCTTTCTCCTCTGCCTGCAGGCTTTCCACCTTTTTCGTCGCCTTCCCCGTGCACAAAATCATCAACCCTGTGGCCAGCGGGTCCAGGGTCCCGGCATGTCCTACTTTCAGGCTTTTTAACTTCAGTTCACGCGTAAGGAAATTGCGCACTTTCCCGACAAGGTCAAAAGAAGTCCACCCATAAGGCTTGTCAAACAACAAGATTTCACCTTCAGGAAAATTGTACTCGCCGCCGGAAGTCTCCATTGCCCCTGATCAATATACTTTTTCAATCCCTGATTTTCAGGCTGCAAAGATAGCAATTAACGCTATTATCAGGCAGTAGATAGCGAAATAAATGAGTTTTCCGCGGCTGACGATTTTAATCATCCATTTGCAGGCAAGAAGTCCGGAGACATATGCCGTGATAAAACCCACGAAGAGCGGCAGCAAGTCAGCTCCAGCATCGTTCTTCAGGTTTCCCCCGGCAATTTCGAGGAAGTTAGCCCCCAGAACAGGGAGCAGCACCATCAGAAAAGAGAACCGCGCCACCTCCTTCCGCTCATTCCCCATCAGAATGCCCGTTGCGATGGTCGCCCCACTTCTCGAAAGCCCAGGCATTACGGCAAAAGCCTGCGCAATGCCGATGACGAAACTGTTCATCCAGGAGATCCCCTTCCCCCGGAATTCTTTCCTGAAATGGGCAAACGCCAGCAAGACGGCGGTTACCAGAAGAAAACAACCTACCAGCAATAAATTCCCCGAATAGAGGCTTTCTACCTTTTCCTTGAATAACAAACCGACAACGGCGATCGGCAAGGCTGAAAAAAGGAGCTTGCCAAGGTAAATGGTCTCCTGCCTCTCTTTAAATGTCAGTCCTTTCCGTAAAAGAGCGGAAATCTCCTTCTGGAAGACAGTGATGGTGCTCAACACGGTGGCGGCATGAACGGTTAGTGCAAAGGCGAGATTGCCTTCAACCGGTGTGTGCAGGATGTGATTTCCCAATTCCAAATGGCCGCTGGAACTGACGGGTAAGAATTCGGTGAGACCCTGCAGGATACCCAGAAGAAAAGCTTCGAAGAGAGTCATTCGGTCAAGCTGAAATCTAAGCCTTACCGGGTCTTTTTCATGATGGCATATATTTCAAAGATAAAGCCGAAGAGCAAGACAAGGGGAGCCAGGGTAATTCTCCGGAAGCTGAAAATTTCCGGATTGAATACATTGGGATCATCGCTCTTCCCTCCGGACATCAGAATGAATCCGACGATGATAATCGCAATACCGATCGCCATCAGCCTGTAATTCTCTTTTCCCAGGGGAAACCCCGGATTGTCCTTTGTGTCTTTTTCTTTTATTGCCATGTCCGATGAATATTATCAGGGCCAAAGATAGGCTTTTTTGCTGCTAATAGAACAATTCGTCAAATTTCATTCTCAGAAAACGGTTCACGGCGACATGGGTGGATATCCACGACAGAAAAATGCCCAGGAGAAAGACCGTCACAAAGACAATTCCAAGGATGATAAAGTCGTTGGTGTCGATCATGCCGCTCAACTCTTTTTTGTAGGTTATCATAAAGGCAGCCAGTAGAATCCAGGAAAGAAGCGCTCCATAAATGCCGTAAAGGATGCTTTTCCGGATAAAAGGTTTCCTGACAAAACTCCTGGTTGCGCCAACCAGAAGCATATTGTTGATGATGAAACGCTGGGAATATACCGAAATCCTGATTGTATTGTTAATCAGGACGCTGAAGACAAAAAGCAACAGTCCGCTGAAAATCAACAGGAAGATGCTGATTTTTCTGACATTCTCATTGATCACCGAAACCAGGCTGCGTTGGTAAAAAACCTCCTTGACCTGGGGATTCTGCATCAGGTTTTTTTCGATGACGGCCAGGCTGTCACTGTGGGTGTACTGGGCAAACAATTTCACTTCGAGGGAGTTGAAAAGAGGATTGAACCCCAGGAAGCCCGTGAAATCTTCGCCCAATTCCTTCTGAAGCACAAGGGCCGCGCTGTCCTTGTCGACATATTTCAATGATTTTACAAAAGGCTGGGCTTTCAGGCTGTTTTTCAGTTTCGTGATTTCCGTTTCTTTGAGATCGTCGTGAAGAACCAGTGTAAAACCTATTCTTTCCCTTACATATTCCGAAAGCCGTTCCGCATTCAGCAGAATCATGACCAGCAAACCCAGCAGGAAAAGCACCAGGGTGATGCTGACCATGGAGGTCAGATAGGAAGTGAAAATTCTTTCTTTCAGTTTTTTAGGCTTGTACTTTCCCATATCGTAAAACTTTCGCCGGATATGATGGTAAAAGTAAACATTTTTACCGTTTCTGCGGGGCTCTCTCTTCTCCTGAAGGGGTGCGGAAAGAAGAAAAAAACAGCCGGAGAAAGAAAATCCTTTTTTTGAGAATGAATGTTTTGCATTTCTGAAAAAAGAAAATACTTTTGCAGTCCGATTATTATCTTACTTGGTTTTGTATAAGGTACTGATTTACTACGTAGTACACACCACTGTCAGGATGCCATAGGTGACAGCTGTTTCTGCAAGGTACTTTGGTAGCATTGTTGAATTTAAACTAATAATTTTCAAGTGGATACGCTTAGTTATAAGACTGTTTCGGCCAATAAAGCCACAGTGAACAAGGAATGGGTAGTTATAGATGCTACCGGGGAGGTACTGGGCAGGCTGGCCAGTACGGCAGCGCGTATTTTGCGCGGGAAGCACAAACCCAATTACACGCCGCATGTCGATTGTGGTGATAATGTGATTGTGATCAATGCCGAGAAAGTTATACTGACCGGGAACAAGATGGATGATAAGAAGTACATCCGGTATTCAGGTTATCCGGGGGGTCAGAGAAGCCGGACGGCGCACGAGGTGATGGTGAAATTTCCGGAAAGGATTGTCGAACATGCCGTTAAGGGAATGTTGCCGAAAAACCGTTTGGGCAGAAGCATTTACAAGAATTTAAAGGTGGTGGTGGGGCCCGATCACAAATACCAGGCTCAGCAGCCGCGAATCATTGATTTAAATACCATTAAATAAGCATTATGGAAATCATCAATACTATAGGACGCCGTAAGTCAGCCATTGCCAAGGTTTATTTAATGCCGGGGAAAGGCACGATTACCATCAATGACCGGGATCTTAAAGAATATTTCACGACGGAGATGTTGCAATATGTGGCCACCCAGCCGCTGAACCTGCTCGGAGTGCGGGAGAACTATGATGTGAAGGTAAATCTTAATGGCGGTGGATTCTCAGGGCAGGCCGAAGCTCTGCGGCTGGGGATTTCCAGAGCACTGGTGATCGTTGACCCCGAAAACAGGCCCAAACTGAAACAGGCTGGTTTTATGACCCGGGATCCGCGCGAGGTGGAACGCAAAAAAGCCGGCCAGCCCAAAGCACGGAAAAGATTCCAGTTCTCGAAACGTTAGTTTTTTAAACCCATTAATATTTAACAAAAGGGATCTAAAACTGTTGAGACTTCCGCCCCGGGCAGAACTACTCAAGAGTTGCTTTTAAGCAGGATTTCGAAAAAAAAAGTAAACAGATGCCAAGAACAGATTTTCAGCAATTGCTTGATGCAGGAGCCCACTTCGGACACCTGAAAAGAAAATGGAACCCGAACATGCAGCCTTACATCTTCATGGAAAAGAACGGGATCCATATCATCGACCTTCAGAAAACGGTCGTAAAAATCGATGAGGCTGCTGCCGCTTTGAAGCAGATTGCCAAGTCGGGACGCAAAATTTTGTTTGTCGCAACCAAGAAACAAGCCAAGGACATCGTGTCGGAGCTGGTTTCTTCAGTGAAAATGCCGTACGTTACCGAAAGGTGGCCGGGGGGGATGCTCACCAACTTCCCGACCATCAGGAAAGCGGTCAAAAAGATGGTCTCCATCGATAAGATGACCAAAGACACCAGCTGGGAGAAGCTTTCAAAGCGTGAAAAACTGCAGATCACCAGGCAGCGTGCCAAACTGGAAAAAGTACTTGGCAGCATCGTCGATCTGACCCGCCTCCCTTCTGCCCTTTTCGTCATCGATGTGATGAAGGAAAAAATCGCTGTCCGTGAAGCCCAACGCCTTGGAATTCCTGTGTTTGGAATCGTGGATACCAATTCTGACCCCACAGGGATTGACTTTGTCATTCCGGCCAATGACGATGCCTCACAATCCATCCAGCTGATTACCGGCGTGATGGTGGACGCCATTCGCGAAGGACTGCAGGAACGGCGTGTTGAACGCGATAAGGAAGATGTGGAATCCGATATGGAAGGTGGAGAGGAAGAAATGCCCCGCAGAAGACGTACCCGCAAAAGCGTTAAAAAAGCCGAAGTAATCGAAGAAGTCGATTCTGAAGTCCCTGAAGAGATGGAAGAAATTGACGAGGATGCGGAAGTGGATCTTGACCAGGAAGATGCTGGGGAAGAGGAAGATGTGGATGTCGACCTTGATGATGAGGAAGACGAGGAGGAAGAGGAAGAGGACAATTAACCTAGTTGCGATAAACATAAAGGAAACAATAATTTTATAAACAGCAAATTAATATGTCAGTTACAACAGCAGATGTAGTAAAACTGCGCCATGCCACCGGTGCCGGCATGATGGATTGCAAAAACGCCCTTGTTGAAGCGGAAGGCAATTTCGACAGGGCATTAGAAATCATTCGTGAAAGGGGAAAATTGGTCGCCAGCAAGCGTGCTGACCGCGAAGCCACCGAAGGATGTGTTCTGGCAAAGGTCTCCGGCGACAATAAATTCGGAGCGCTTGTGGTTCTGAATTGCGAAACTGATTTCGTGGCCAAGAATGAGAAATTTATTGCCTTTACCTCTCAAATCCTGCACGCAGCCCTGGAAAGCAAACCCGAAACCCTTGAAGAACTGAAAAATATCTTACTCGACGGCCGTACCATCGGTGATCAGGTGACGGAACAGGTCGGAATTATCGGCGAAAAACTGGATCTCTCCTTCTATGGGAAGATCAAAGCCGAATTTGTTGTCGCTTATATCCACCCGGGAAATAAACTGGCTTCCGTTGTTGGATTCAACAGGGAAGGTGTCGATGTTCAGGTTGGCAAAGACGTCGCCATGCAGGTGGCGGCCATGAATCCCGTCGCCGTCAGTAGGGAGGAAATCCCGCAGACGGTTATCGACAAGGAACTGGAAATCGCAAAGGAGAAATTCCGTAACGAAGGAAAACCGGAAGCGATGCTTGATAAAATTGCCCAGGGTTCGCTGCAGAAATGGTTCCAGGAATCAGCCCTGCTGGAACAGGCTTTCATCAAAGAGGGCAAGATATCGGTAAAACAGTACCTGGCCCAGAATGACAAAGGGTTGACCGTTACCGGTTTTGAAAGATATGCTCTTGGTTCTTAAAAGGATTGCGTAAAATATCTCAAAAAGGTTTCCTGTTTCAGGAAACCTTTTTTATTTTCAGACGGAAATCACGTACCTTTAATCGCAAATTAGAGTTGAAAATGAACAATTACCAGCGAATTTTACTGAAGCTGAGCGGTGAATCGCTCATGGGAGACCAGAAAAGCGGGATAGATCCCGTTAAACTCAACGATTATGCTGAAGAGATCAGTGCAGTTTCCCGCATGGGTGTCAGCGTCGGGATCGTGATCGGCGGAGGTAATATTTTCAGAGGCCTCGGCGGCGTTTCAAAAGGCGTGGATCGTGTGACGGGCGACCAGATGGGGATGCTGGCGACAGTGATTAACAGCCTGGCCTTACAGTCGGCACTGACCGGTGCCGGAACAAAAGCCACCGTATTTACCTCCATCAGGATGGAACCCGTCGGGGAATACTATTCGAAGCAAAAGGCCTTGAAAGCAATCAGCGACGGAAATGTTGCCATCATTGCCGGAGGAACGGGAAATCCCTTCTTTACCACCGATTCGGCAAGCGCCCTTCGGGGGATTGAACTCGAAGCTGACGTGCTCCTTAAAGGAACCCGCGTTGACGGAGTATTCAGTGCCGATCCGGAAAAAGTGCCAGGAGCCACTCGCTATGACACCATCTCCTTCGATGAGGTTTACCGACTCGGGTTAAAAGTCATGGATCTGACAGCCACTGTTTTATGCAAGGAAAATAACCTTCCGCTCATCGTTTTTAATATGGATGTGAAAGGCAACCTGCTCAGGCTCGTCAATGGTGAAAAAGTGGGAACCCTGGTTTATGTCTGACAAAAGTCCGTTTTTTTACTGATATAGGGTTTTTTTCGATTTTTTTTTATATTTGTAACCGATCTTAACAGTTGGGAATAAAAACGGTTATGCACGAAGAAGCACAATTTATTTTGGACTACTGCAAGGAAAAAATGGAAACGACCATTGAGCATCTCGAAAAAGAGTTGTTGCATATCCGAGCGGGAAAATCCAATCCTGCCATGATCGATTCCGTAATGGTTGATTATTACGGAAGTATGGTCCCGCTGAACCAGGTCTCCAACATCAGTACACCCGATCCCAGGACCATTGCCGTCCAGCCTTGGGAGAAAAAAATGATCCCGGTGATCGAAAAAGCGATCATGGCAGCCAACCTGGGTTTTAACCCGGATAACAACGGGGAGATCATCCGCATCAATATTCCTCCCCTGACTGAAGAAAGGAGAAAAAACCTTGTAAAACAGGCCAATAAAGAGGGAGAGAATGCCAAGGTGAGTATTCGTGCGGCACGAAAAGTGAGCAACGAAAATCTGAAGAAACTCCTGAAATCAGGATTGCCTGAAGATATGGAAAAAGATGCGGAACAAATTGTTCAAAAATATACTGATGAATTTGTAAAAAAAATTGATATCTTAGTGGCAGCTAAGGAAAAGGATATTATGACCATTTAATAGTTTCTAGTTTTCTGTTTTCTGAACATTGTTTAATTGTTTTCATGGCTTTGAGGCAGCACCAAATGGGGCTGCCTTTTTTCATCAGGATACCTCGCTGACGGCGGTACGGAGAAAGTCACGGGCGTAATAGTCGGGGTCTGTGATTTCTCCGTTCCAGACGACAATGTCGAGGTCAATGGTGCGGGGACCGAAGCGGGGGACTGTGCGGTCACGGCCTGTCCGGTCCTCGACTTCTTTCAGCAGTCGTTCCAGTTCTTCCTGCGACAGGGCGGTAGTGATGCGGACAGCTCCGTTTACAAAATCGGGCTGGCCGGTCATCCCCACAGGGGTAGTGGTGATAAGTTCCGATACCTTTTCGATAGTCACCGTTTCGCCCAGCAACTGCAAAGCCAGGGGGATATTTTCTTCCGCCCTGATATTAGACCCTATGCCAATGATGGCCACATTCATCGACGGGCCTCCATTTCTGCTGAGACCGATTCCGCAAAACGAAGGGCACCCGGTTTGTCAACCTGCACAATGGCTTTTTTAACCTTCTGGTTCTCCATCACCAGAACAAGAATTTTGTGCGTCAGCACTTCAAGCAAATGAAAGCGCCCTTCCTCCACCAAAGAAATGACCTGCTTGGTTATTTTCTTGTAATCGTAAATCCCTTCAGGGTCATCCGTTTCAAGGGCATGCGCCGGGACATCGACTTCCATCTCCAGGTTGATGATGACTTCCTGTTTGTTTACCTTTTCCTCGGGATTGAAGCCAATAAAGGTTTGAAGGGCGAGATTTTTAATCCGGATTAAGGCCATACTTTTGTTTTGTGACTGAATGATCATTTTTCCCGTGATGTGCTGTTGCCGGGTCCTTTATTTCCCGCGATATGCTGTTACCAGGTCCTTTATATGAGATGCTCTCCTCCGTCGCAGAAAAAGAGCTGGCCTGTAAGGTAATCATTTTTAAGAATATAATCAAGGGAGTTAAGGATAGGCCTGATTCCGCCGGGTTTTTTCATGGGAATCCTTTCCGAAAGTTTCTGCAGATATGCTTCTCCCTTGCCCTCAGGAGGAAGGGTCAATCCCGGGGCGATGGCATTGACCCTGACGGAAGGTCCGTAAGCGGCGGCAGCCATTTTTGTGAGTTCCCACAATGCTTTCTTGGACAGGGTATAGGCAGCATGCTCCTGCCGGTTGCCTGTGATGCGCGTGTCCGCCATGTTGATGATCACCCCTTCTTCACACAGGTTGATGAATTCCCGCATCAGGATAAAAGGGGCCCTCAGATTGACCCCCATCTGCCGGTCGAAAAATCCGGTGGAAGTGCCTGACAAAGTACCGGGGTCAAAGACCGAGGCATTGTTAATCAACAACCGGGGCTTTCCCATTTTTTCGATGACCCGGGGGACCAGCCTTTCGGTTTCTTCAGCGGAATGAAGGTCGGCCTGAAAAATCATGAAGGATTGTCCGGAATAGTGCCCCGCAAGTTGGCGGGCAAAAGTTTCGGCTTCATCAGTAGAACGGTTGAAATGAATGGCGATATCCCAACCTCCCGCTGCCAGATGTCCGGCCATGGCCTTACCAATCCTCCGGGCCGCACCGGTGATCAGTGCAATCCCCTGTTTGCGTAAATGCTGATCATTCCCCATACATCTTAACCTTAACCTTCTTCGGTTGCCGAAAATTCAGTGGAGGCGACACTCTCAAACTCAACCTTAGCCTCAGCTTAGTCCATCTCCCATTCGCAGCCCTCTTTCTTATCCTTCACAGAGATGCCGATCCTGGCCAGTTCGCTGCGGATATAGTCTGAAGTAGTCCAGTCTTTCTTTGCTTTGGCATCCATTCTTATTTTGAGGGTGAGTTCCACCAGTTGCCTGATGGTTTCTGAATTTCCGGCTGGATTGTTTTCTTCCCGAAGCCCCAGGATATCGAACAGCCAGGTGTGGAAAATACTTTTCAGCTTATCCAGATCTTCTGCCGATACCGAAGCCAATCCCTCACTGACCTGATTGATTATTCTGACCCCGTCGAAGAGATGGGCAATCAGGATGGGGCTATTGAGATCATCGTTGATGGCTTCCCTGCAATTCTCTTCCAGCGCACCGATATCGACAGTTGATGTCGCGGAAGCTGTCAGTTTTGGAAGAAGGGCGGCCGCTTTCATCAACCGTTCGAGGCCTTTTCCTGCTGACTGGAGGGCTTCGTTTGAGAAGTCGAGAGTACTGCGGTAATGGGCCTGAAGGATAAAAAACCGGATGGTCATGGGAGAGTAGGCGCTATCGAGCAGGGGATGGTTTCCGGAAAAGAGTTCGTCGAGGGTGATGAAGTTCCCCAGGGAGCGCGCCATTTTCTGTCCGTTGATGGTAATCATGTTGTTGTGCATCCAGTAACGGACCGATGAATGTCCCGAAGCCGCCGTTGACTGGGCGATCTCGCATTCGTGGTGGGGGAACTGCAGGTCCATCCCTCCCCCGTGGATGTCGAAAACCTCTCCGAGGTATTTCATGCTCATGGCGGAGCATTCGAGGTGCCATCCCGGGAATCCCATGCCCCATTCCGAAGGCCATTGCATGATGTGCCCGGGGCTGGCCTTTTTCCACAACGCGAAATCAAAGGGATTCTTCTTCTCTTCCTGCCCCTCCAGGTTACGGGTGTTGGCCACCATCTCTTCCAGATTCCGGCCCGACAGGATTCCGTAGCGGTATCGGGTGTTGTATTTTTCGACATCGAAATAGACCGACCCGTTTACTTCATAGGCAAATCCATTTTCGAGAATTCTTTTGATCAGCAACTGCTGTTCTATGATATGAGCTGAGGCGCGGGGTTCAATACAGGGGGGAAGGGTATTCAGCTGGGCCATGTTACGGTGGAAGGTGTTCAAGTATTTTTGAACCACTTCCATGGGCTCCAGCTGTTCCAATCGCGCTTTTTTGACAATTTTGTCCTCTCCTGATTCTTCAATCTCATCTTCAAGGTGCCCCACGTCGGTGATGTTCCGCACATACCGGACTTTGTAGCCAAGATGGAGAAGATAGCGGTACAGTAAGTCAAAGGTGACGGCAGGCCTGGCATGTCCCAGGTGTGCGTTGCTGTAAACGGTGGGACCACAAACATACAAGCCTGTCTTCCCGGGGATCAGGGGCTCGAAAACCTCTTTCCCGCGGCTTAGTGAATTGTAAATAGTGAGTGGTTTTGCCATTCCTCGGGGTTTTATAGTCTGTAAAAATCCCGGACAGATATCCGGTCAGGTAATAATTTCCGTTTCAGGAAGTGTCATCCCCTCATTCGTCTCTTCCTTTGGTTCGCTTGGAATTCCATTTTTAACTTCCTTATCTTTTGAGGAAGCGTGATCATTGAAGAAATTGCGGTAGAAAAGCAAGATCGAAAAGATCCCAACGGTAATCGAACTGTCGGCAATGTTAAAAACCGGCCTGAAGAAAATGAACTCATTTCCTCCCAGGCAGGGAAACCAGTCGGGATAGGTACCCCTCAGGATCGGGAAATACAACATGTCGACCACTTTGCCGTGGAGGAAGGTTTCATACCCTCCTCCCGCTGGCAGAAATTCTGCCACCTGCCCATGGCTGTGGCTGAAAATCATACCGTAAAATACACTGTCGATGATATTCCCGATGGCCCCTGCCAAAACGAGCGCCAGGCTGATCATGAATCCGCGGGGAGCCTCCTGTTTGTTAAGCCTCAGAAGGTACCACCCGATGACCGTTGCGGCCACGATGCGGAAAACAGTGAGAATGATCTTTCCGTATTCGCCGGCAAACTCAAAGCCAAAGGCTATGCCGTTGTTCTCGACAAAATGGATGATAAACCAGTTGCCGGCAACACGAAACTCCTGCCCCAGCACCATGTGCGTTTTGATCCAGAACTTTAAAACCTGGTCTGCAACGATAATGATGATAATAATCAGCAGAGCCAGGTTCAGTTTTGACAATTTCCTCATTACGGGATGTTACTTCTGGTTCTTTTTCGCATCGATACTGAGGGTGGCGTGCGGCACTGCACGGAGTCTCTCCTTGGAAATCAGTTTTCCCGTTTCCCGGCAAATCCCGTATGTTTTGTTTTCGATCCTGATCAAAGCAGCCTGCAAATGCTGAATGAATTTAAGCTGCCGTTGTGCCAGTTTGCCAGCTTCCTCTTTCGAAAGCGTTGCCGCTCCTTCTTCCAACACCTTAAAAGTCGGAGAAGTATCCATCACATCATTACCATCATTGTGGGTAAGCGAGTTCTTATACAGTTCGTAATCCTTTTGGGCTTTTTCAATCTTCTTGATAATCAGCTCCTTGAATTCCTGCAATTCTGCATCGGAATATCGGTTCTTCTCTCTCATAATTCATTTTTTTTTAAAAATTAGAAATCAATCTTAGTTTCATTCCTGATCCTAAAATTAGGAATTATTTCTGCCTTTTATCAGGTTTTACAACATATCGATTCTTTGCATCTTTTATCTTTTTTCGACGAGAATCCAGGTTTCAACTCCCGGATCTATTTCGATAAGTTTGGCATCGGGGGAGTTGATACCAGACACGAGTTCCAGGCTGGTGGCCAGCGTTTGAGCACTGATGTATTCGCGATGAATCCTTACGGCTTCATCCAGTTTATCATGTTTTGCAATGCTCACACCGATCCTGTCGGTAACTTCGAACCCGCTCTCTTTTCTGATGTTCTGGATTTTGTTGATGAATTCCCTGGCAATCCCTTCCATGCGCAATTCCGGCGTAATATTAACATCGAGGGCAATGGTGATATTTCCGTCGCTGCTGACCAGCCAACCGGGAATATCTTCCGTAAAGATTTCAACGTCTTCCGGGATCAGGGTGATCTCCTGATTTTGTACCAGCAAGACCATCTGTCCCGATTTTTCCATTTCTGCAATATCCTTTCCGCTCACCCCGGCCAGTGACTGGCTGACCTCTTTCATCAGTTTGCCAACTTTCGGTCCCAAAATTTTAAAATTGGGTTTTATTTTTTTTCGGATGATTTCCGAAGAATCGTTCAGGAATTCCACTTCCCTGACGTTCACCTCGGTGAGTATGATGTTTTTGACCGCTTCGAATTGTTTTCTGAAGTGGTCGGTGAGTACCGGGACCATAATTTTCCCCAATGGCTGTCTGACCTTGATTTTTTCCTTCCTGCGAAGAGCGAGGATCATGGAGGATGCTTTCTGGGCGATGTCCATTTTCTCTTCGAGATCTTTGTCCACCAGCTTCATGTCAGGTTCGGGGAAATCGGCCAGGTGGACGCTCTGGTCGGGTTCTTTCCCGGTCACCCTGTTCAGGTCGGTGTACAGCAGGTCGGCATAGAAGGGAGCGATGGGTGCCATCAGTTTAGACACCGTAACCAGGCAAGTATACAGGGTTTGGTAGGCCGATATTTTATCCTGATGGTACTCTCCGCCCCAGTAACGTTTCCGGCTTAGTCGGACAAACCAGTTGCTCAGGTTTTCAATGACAAAGTCAGTGATGGCCCTGCCGGCGCGAGTGGGTTCGTAGTTTTCGTAACCGTCAGAAACTTCGGCAACCAGCGAATTGAGTAGGGAAAGGATCCACCGGTCCAGCTCAGGCCTTTCATTTACGGGAATTTCTTCTTCGGCACACCTGAATTTGTCCACATTGGCATACAAGGCGAAGAAACTGTAGGAATTGTAAAGGGTTCCGAAGAATTTTCTGCGGACTTCATCGACGCCGGCCAAATCAAATTTCAGGTTATCCCAGGGCTGGGAGTTGGTAATCAGATACCAGCGCAACGGATCAGAGCCATATTCTTCAATGGTCTCAAAAGGATCAACGGCATTTCCGAGACGTTTTGACATTTTGTTGCCGTTTTTGTCAAGGATAAGCCCGTTAGAGATGATGTTCCTGAAAGATACCGATTCGCTGATCATCGTGGATATGGCGTGGAGGGTAAAAAACCATCCGCGGGTCTGGTCAACGCCTTCCGCAATAAAATCGGCAGGGAATGGCAGCAACCTCTTCCCTTCGGGCAGAGGTTTCCCGGGTTCCTGAATTTCCGTTTCAAAGGGGTAGTGCCATTGTGCATAGGGCATTGCGCCGGAATCAAACCAGACATCGATCAGGTCAGGTTCACGGACCATCCTTGTCCCTTCGGAAGAGACCAGAACGATCTCATCGACATACGGGCGGTGAAGGTCAATTTTCCTATAATTTTCTGTCGTATACAATCCCGGGATAAAACCATCGTACGGGTTTTTCTCCATGTAGCCGGCTTTGACAGACAGGTTTATTTCATCTATCAATTCTTCCACCGAGCCGATGCATTTTTCTTCTTTCCCGTCTTCTGTTCGCCAGATGGGCAGAGGGGTTCCCCAAAAGCGTGACCTGCTGAGGTTCCAGTCCACCAGGTTCTCCAGCCAGTTTCCGAAGCGCCCGGTACCCGTTGATTTGGGTTTCCAGTTGATGGTGTTGTTGAGTCCGATCAACTTCTCCTTAACGGCTGTGGTCCTGATGAACCAGGCATCGAGGGGATAGTAAAGCACCGGTTTGTCGGTCCGCCAGCAATGGGGATAACTATGGACGTATTTTTCAATTTTGAAAACTTTGTTTTCCTGCTTCAGCATGACGGAAATGTCCACGTCAATGGTGGGTGTCTCCTCTGATGCTGCCGGGTCATAATCGTTTTTGACAAAACGGCCAGCAAAAGGGCCGTAACTTTCCGGGTTGACATATTGCTCCAGGAAACGGGAATCCATCTTGTCGAGCGGGTAAAAGCGGCCTTTCCGGTCAACCAGCGGTTGCAGTCTGCCTTCGCTGTCAATGATGTGCAACGGGGCGATTCCATGTTGCTTGCCCACCCTGTCGTCATCGGCGCCAAATGTGGGTGCGATGTGGACAATGCCGGTCCCGTCTTCGGTGGTCACAAAATCGCCGGTAATCACCCGGAATGCATCTCCCATCGGCCTGACCCAGTCAATAAGCTGTTCATAATGAATGCCTTCAAGCGTTTGCCCGGAATATTCTTCCAGTATCCTGAAGGGGATTTTTTTTGATCCGGCGGTGTATTTGTCCAAGGGCAGGATAGCATGGGCTGGATCAAAGAAGGATCCTACCAGTTCTTTCGCAAGGATCAGCGTAACTGGTGTGCCGGAATAGGGGTTGAAGGTTCTGACTTTGACATAGGTGATGGAAGGTCCGACACACAGAGCGGTATTGGAGGGAAGGGTCCAGGGCGTGGTGGTCCATGCCAGGAAAAAAAGATCGGAGTCGACATCGCGGAATAGGAATTCCGAGGTTTCGTTTCTGATGATCTTGAATTGTGCTACGGCGGAAGTGTCTTTCACGTCGCGATAACATCCCGGTTGGTTCAGTTCATGCGAACTCAGCCCGCTTCCTGCGGCCGGTGAAAAGGGCTGAATGGTATATCCCTTGTACAGAAGGCCCTTGTCATAAATCCGGCGCAGCAGGTTCCAGAGGGTCTCAATGTAACGGTTGTCGTAAGTGATATAGGGATCGTCCATGTTCACCCAATACCCCATTTGCCGGGTAAGTTCCTCCCACTCGCGGGTATACTTCATCACCTCGGTACGGCAGGCTTCGTTGTACTCCTCAATGGAGATGTTCTTCCCAATATCTTCTTTGGTGATATTCAGGGTTTTTTCAACACTCAGCTCAATGGGAAGTCCGTGGGTATCCCATCCGGCCTTGCGGTAAACCCGGTACCCCTTCATGGTTTTATAACGGCAGAAAAGGTCCTTGATGGTCCGCGACATCACATGGTGAATGCCCGGCATCCCGTTGGCCGAAGGAGGGCCTTCATAAAACACAAAAGTGGAATGCCCTTCACGAGTGTATATGCTTTTGTGAAATGTGTCATCCTCCTCCCACCGCCGACGGACCTCCTTATTGATCAGCGAAAGATTTAACTGCTTGTATTCCTTAAACTTCAATGACATCTGAATTGCAAATTACCTGCTTTTTAAAAAATGCACAAATATAGGGTTTTATTTCGTTCCCGAGTCAGAAAACTGCTGTTATTCCTGGTCCTGAAAGCTCATTGCGGAAACAAAAAAACCCGGCTGTGCCGGGTTTAATACGATCGTTGCAAAGGCACTTTTATTCAACGCCAAATTTATAAATGCAAATAGAGTAATATTCCTGTCCGGGTTCCAGGATGACGGAAGGGAATTCCAGATGGTTCGGACTGTCGGGGAAGTGCTGGGTTTCGAGGCACAAAGCACCCCGGTGATTGTAAACTTTACCGTTTTTGCCGGTATCTTTTCCATTCAGGAAGTTGCCCCCGTAGAACTGAATGGCGGGTTCATTGGTGAATACCTCCATGGTGCGCCCCGTGGAAGGTTCAACCACCCTGGCTGCCAGGGTCAGCCCCGGCCCCGACGGAGTCGTTAAAACCCAGTTGTGATCATAGCCCTGACCATATTTTAATTGCTCGTTGTCGTCATTCACCCGGGCACCGATGGCCATCGGCGTTCTGAAATCAAAAGGAGTGCCGTCAACCGGGGCAATCTCGCCAGTGGGGATCAAACCTCCGTCAACGGGGGTGTAAAAGGGTGCATTGATATATAAAACATGATCGTTGATGTCCCCTTCGCCCGCACCTTTCAGATTGAAATAGGAATGGTGGGTCAGGTTGACAGGAGTCGGTTTGTCGGTGGTCGCCCTGTATTCAATTTTAAGCTCATTGTCAGGAGTCAGCTCATAGGTGACATTCACCTGCAGGTTGCCGGGATAACCCTCTTCCCCGTCCGGGGAAAGATAACTCAGCAGAACAGTTTTTTCATCGGACTGGACAGCATCCCAGACCACATCGTTGTACCCTTTGACTCCTCCGTGAAGATGGTTGATCCCGTCGTTGGCGGCCAAAGTGTAGACAGAGTCGTTCAGCGTGAAACGGGCATTGCCGATACGGTTCCCGTACCGTCCCACCAGGGTGCCGTAATAAATCTCATTCGAATTGAGGTAACCGTCGAGCGTGGAATAACCCAGGACCACATCAGTGAACCGCCCTTCCCGGTCAGGAACCCAAAGATCAACCACCCTGCCGCCGAAATTGGTGATCTGAACAACCATGCCCTGCTCATTCTTCAGGGTGAAAAGTTCAACTTTCTTTCCGTCAAGCTCTCCTCCGAAAGCCAGCGGATCAACGACCGGTAATTGCTCGGGCGCTTTCTTGCATCCTAAAATCAAAAACAAACCTGCTAACATGATAAGTTGTCTTGTCTTCATCTGTTTAAATTATTTAGTTAATGTGTTACATCCTGTGACATGTAACCGGTTCCGCCGGACTCCGTTTCCCATGTGAACCATCCTCACTCATGTAGCATCACGGTGAACAGACGTTCCAAAATAAGAGTATTTTATACTGTTTTATGCAAAATTAATCCATTTGTCTGATTCAGCGTACACCAGAGGATAAAAAATTACGGAGGCTGCTTACACGGGGGTCACTCCTTTTTTGAGAATGATGTTTCCGTATTTGGCAGTTTCTCCGGTCATCACCACAGCGAACGCTGAACGGGTTCGTTCGTAAAAAGAGAATCGTTCAATGCGGGCGATGGACCTGATTTCCGGATTTGTTTTCCGGATGCTTGTCAGGTAGGCATTTTCCACCGAAGGATCAAGCTGGTCACCCGGGACGGGAGCCATCATGATCAGGGGTGCATCCACATAACTGTCAAGTTCAAAGAGGGGGAGGATGGCCTCCAACAGCCCGGGGATAGGCAGTCCGTCAGCCCTTATGATCCTGTTGTTGAAGGATTCCCCCGGGAAATGGGCGTCGGCAAGGACGATTTCATCTCCATGCCCCATGCGGGCCAAAACTTCCAGCAGTGCCGGACTGATGAGTGGTGATATTCCTTTTAACATAACATCAATATAAATCTGTTTGCAAAATGAAATCAAAAAATCCATCTGTGCCGCGACTGGCATCTGTTTCATCCCGCCATGGGGTTATCTTCTTCGTCATACCATTCATATTCATACTGTAACTCATAATGCTGGCTCATACCGCTGCCTCTGCCATTGACAAAGACCGTACTGCTGGTCAGGTTGTTTTCTTGATCATAGGCATGTTCAACCCAAACAAGTTGTGTCCCTTCGTCGTCCACTTCTTCATGACCGAGGTGATTCCCCTTTTCATCATAGAAATAACGGGTGTTGCTGTTTTTTTGGGGAGACTCCACGATGCTGGAAATTACTTTGCCATGGTCGTCATGCTCGTAACAGACTTTTTCAACGAGTTCATCCTCTTCGTCATAGATCAGGTCGGCAATTTTTTGTCCGCTTTTGTTATATTCCGAAACAATCCTGTAATTCTCCCCGGTTTCTTCATTGATCCGCTTGTGCTCAACCAAATTGCCGGCTTCGTCGTATTTGAATTCATCGAGTTCGATGGGGTGCTCTTCCATATCGATAATTTCGTGCCTGATCAGAAGGTGGTCATCCCAGGTGAATCTTTCATGCCGGTCTGTCACGTCTTCATCGTCAACGGTGACTTTTTCGAGAAGTTTTTTATCTTTATCATACCGATAGGTGGTGGTGTCGGTCGAACCGTCAATATAAACTTTCAGCTCTTTGACCACGTCTCCCTTCTCATCCCGTTCAAAGGATGTGGTTTCCGAAGGAGTGTCTTCCTCTGAATAGTAATACTGCCTGATCACGCGGCCCTTTTCATCATATTCCCAGGCGATCTTTTCTGTAAGAAGCCCTCCCGAGGTGTAACTGCTTTGTGACAAAGTCTCTCCTTTCCCGGTGAATTCCGTCACACTGAAAAGGTAAGGCAGGGTTTTCATCTGCCCTTGTCCGATCCCTACGTTCACCAGATTGGTGCGGTAAACTGACGCTTTTTTTTTCTGTGGCATTCCTATGAAAATCTGATTTTCCAAAAGTAATAAAAAAGGAGAGCTCAACAGCTCTCCTTTTCAAATGTTAACCCCCAAACACACAATTGTCAGATCTATATCTGACGTGAAGTGCTACAAATATAATCACATTTTATAACAATATGTCGTACTTAAGTAAAAAAAAGTAAAAAATTAAAAAATAATTCAGGAAGATACCTTTCGATCAGCATTGGCCACCCGGTTGCAGCCGTTTAATTACCCATGTTGATCTGGCTGTTCAGCTTGTCATTTTTATCCTGGTCTTTGAACTGAAGGGAGTATAGGATGGCTTCGACCTGCCGGGTAAGGTTACGTTTGTTTTTGCTGGGTGAGTAAACATAGCCATCGGCCACCACCACCCGCTGGCGGTATGCGTCCAGTTCTGCCAGCATGACGAACGGGCCTCCCATAAAATCGTTTTCCACGCGCCAAAGGCCGCGGACTTCAGCCGCATAGTTCCCGTTGTGCCGGGTGACCTGTAAAACAGATTCCACCCGTCGCTCTGTGGTCATGTAACTGTCTGCCACCGAGCCCGGGACATTGGCCTTGAGGACACTGTCCCGCTTGTCAAGCAGATACTTCAGGGTGAACGTACTGTCGGAGGTGTAAGGAAATGTATAGATCATAACGGCCTGCGATATATCAGGGGTTTCATACCGGACCCAGGTGAAATCCTTCCCCTGGGTGGCTACCTTGTATCCGGGAGGGACGGTCAGGAAAATATCATGGTTTTTTTCCAGAATGTTATAAGCCGCTTTATCGTACAGCTTTTTGTAATTCATGGTAAGTCGGTCCCGTTCCGCCTTCAGGAAATATGCGACAATCTTATCGCTGTTTTCGGTAAAGAGTCTTTCAAATTCCTCGTTGTTTCTTGCATTGATCTGAACGATAGCCTGCGGGTATGCCCATACGTCATTTGCAAAGGTCACGCCGGGATTTTCAATGATGGGAGAAATTTTCGTCTGAATAATGTTCCGTGTGGAAAGGAAGATATCTTTGAATGCTTCGTGAGGTATGGAAACCAGGTCGAAAAGGGGTTCCTCCTGGGGAAGCGACAACTGGGGCTGTGCCAGTGTCTTTCGCAATACATTTCCCGGCGCATCGTCCCACGCCACTTTCGACATAACGACAATCATCTCGCCAGCCTTGCCCGTAATATTCTGGTGGATGATCTTCCCTCCCTTTTGTTGACAGGCAGTTCCGAAGACAAAAAGAATCAAAAGCAGTATTCCAATTTTGGTTTTCATAATGGGTATATTAAGTGTTTATTTTCCTGCGTTTTTGCAACAAAAACCTTACCAAGTTGATTCAAAATCCCGTCAGTCTGCGCTGTTAACATTAAATAACGGATGAATCCTTTTATTCATTCCGGGATTCTGCTGACCGCAGAATGATCCATGCATGCTTCCAACAGTTCCGATACCGTTTTCCCATTCACCGGGTGGACAAAATCAGGGGCGATATCGGCCAGCGGGAGTAACACAAAACGCCTTTCGGCCAGCAGCGGGTGGGGAATGGTCAGTTCCGGGGTGGCGATGACCAGGTCGCCGTAAAACAGGATATCAATATCCATTTTCCGGGACAGGTACTGTCCGGCTTTTCTACGGCGCCCGAAATGTTTTTCTATGATTCTGATTTTTTTCAGAACTTCGTTCGGGGGTAGCACCGTAGCGGTTATGACAACCTGATTCCGGAATTGTGACCTGGATGAAAATCCCCACGGAGGCGACTCATAGGATGGGGAAATCAACAGGCATTCCCCGATGGTGTCACCGATCATGGAGAGGGTTTCGCTAAAAATTTCATCCTGATTTCCAAGATTTCCGCCCAAGCATAAGAATAGTTGGTGTTCTTCCATTATTTTTGTGTAATTTCTGTTTTGTCTTACAGACCTATCATTACAAAAGTATAAATCCGGAATAAACATTTTATTATGAGAGATTTTTTTAAGTATACCTTAGCGACGATAACGGGTATCATTCTGATCAGCGTGATCGGATTGTTTATCATGCTGGCGGTTTTCGGAGCCCTGGTCGCCTCGACCGAGAAACAGGTAGTGGTTCAAAACCAGAGCATGCTGATTCTGAAGTTGGACAATCAGATTGTGGACCGGGCCCCGAACGATCCCTTTGCCAACCTGGAAATTCCCGGCTTAAGCATGGCAAAAAAACTGGGTCTTGACAAAATCATTAAGGCCATTGAAAAGGCCAGGGACGACGACCGGATCAAGGGGATTTTCCTTGACGTTTCGGTGATGAACTCGGGGATGGCGGCGGTTGAGGAGATCAGGAATGCCCTGATTGCTTTCAGGGATTCCAGTTCCAAGCCGGTCTATGCTTACAGTGACTTGTACGAACAGAAAACCTATTACCTGGCCAGCGTGGCTGACAAGGTCGTTCTGAATCCCCGGGGGAGGCTGGATTTCCGGGGCCTGGGGGGGGAAGTTACCTTTTACAAGAATGCCCTGGAGAAACTGGGCGTTGAGATGCAGGTGGTGCGTCACGGCAAATTCAAATCGGCTGTCGAGCCTTTTCTGCTGGAAGAGATGAGTCCTGAAAACCGCGAACAACGGCTGGTATATATGGGCAGCATGTGGAACCATATGCTGAATGGAATCTCCCAGGAGCGGGGCATCCCCGTTGACCGGCTGAACGAACTGGCCGATCAGATGATGACCTTCAGGAGCGCCGCAACAGCCCTGGAAGCAGGATTGGTGGACACCCTCAAATACAAGGACCAGGTGCTGGATGACCTGCGGCAAATCACCGGAACAGCGGCAAAAAAGGGGATCAATGTGGTGAATGTGGCCGATTATGCCAAAGCACCCCTGAAAAAGGGAGCAAAAAAGAGTACCTTCTCCCGCAACAAAATCGCTGTCATCTATGCCAGTGGCGACATCGGAACTAGTATTGTGAGCGGCGAGGGCATCAACGGTGACAAATTATCGCGTGAAATACGCAAGGTAAGACAGGATTCCTCTTACAAGGCCATTGTCCTGCGCGTCAATTCCCCGGGAGGCGATGCCTATGCCTCGGAAGTGATCTGGCGTGAGGTCAAACTGGCGGCAGACGAGAAGACGGTGGTCGTTTCCATGGGAGATGTGGCCGCTTCGGGTGGGTATTACATCGCCTGCGCTGCCGATAAAATTGTCGCCCATCCCAATACCATCACCGGATCCATCGGCGTGTTCGGAATGATTCCCAATGCAGGTGAGCTGCTGGGTGAAACCCTCGGAATCACCACCGATGTGGTCAAAACCAATGAACATTCCGATATGCCTTCACTCACCAGGCCCATGTCCCCCTTTGAAAGGAATCTGATGCAGAGTTTCATTGAAGAGACGTATGCCCTTTTTGTGTCGCGGGTTGCCGATGGCCGCAAGATGGAGTCCGCAGCTGTCGATTCCATCGGGCAGGGAAGGGTCTGGAGCGGCGAAAATGCACTGAATATCGGACTGGTGGATGAATTGGGAGGCCTCGACAAAGCCGTGGAAATGGCGGCAGATCTGGCTGGACTGGAAAATTACCGGACCGTGAGCCTGCCGGAGCTTTCCGACCCGTTCACCGAAATGCTGAAAGGAGGAAGTGACAATGCTCGCACCTGGTTCCTGAAAAGAGAACTCGGTGAAGCCTGGATTTATTATGACCGGATTGCGAAACTGAGACAGATGAACGGTCTCTATGCCAGGATGCCTTACGATGTGACAATCAGATAGTAAGACGATAGTTTGAACCCACATTCCCACACCCGGGAAAACAGGAAGAATCCGCCTGTTTTCCCGGGTGTGTAGTTTTATCGTCCAATATTTATTACTTTAGTGACCCAAATTCCGGCTTATGCGCAGGTTGCTTTTGTATCCCGTTTCATTGATTTACGGCATGGTAATGGCCATACGTAACTCTTTGTACGATTACAAATTGCTGAAATCGACCGACTTTGAAATTCCTGTCATTTCCATCGGCAATATTACCGTCGGGGGAACCGGCAAAACTCCCCATACCGAATACCTGATCCGGCTCCTGAAATCGCAGTTTCGTGTCGCTACTCTGAGCAGGGGGTATAAAAGGAAAACCAAAGGTTATCTGGAAGTACATACCACATCGGATGTCACCGAAGCCGGGGATGAACCTTTGCAGATGAAGAAGAAATTCCCTTCTGTCAAGGTATCCGTTTGTGAAAACCGGGTAACGGGGGTTCAGAACCTTCTCAAAGATGAAATGCCACCCGATGTGATTCTCCTCGATGATGCATTTCAGCACCGGAAGATCACCCCTGGTCTCAATATCCTGCTGATTGACTACAACAAACCGCTGAAGGATGACGCTCTCCTTCCGGCAGGAAGGCTGCGGGAGAAACCCGGTCAACTCCGCAGGGCCAATATCATCATTATTACAAAGTGCCCCAACGAAATTGCACCCATCACCCGGAGGATCATGGCCAAGGATGTATCTCTCTTCCCCTACCAGGAACTCTTTTTCACCACTATGGTATATGGTCAGTTGTGCCCTGTATTCCCGGAGGCGCCTAAAATGGACCTCTTCACCGATACCCGGCAGATGGGAATTCTCCTGGTTACCGGAATCGCCGCTCCCGAATACATCATTCAGCATGTCAACAAACTCTCGGGTGAAGTGGAAACCTCCATCTTCCCCGATCACCATCCCTATTCGGAATCCGACATCAACATGATCATCCGGGATTTTTACAGGCTGAAGAATCCCAGAAAGATTATCGTGACCACAGAAAAGGACCTTGTGAGGTTAACCCGGTTTGACCTGTTCACCCATGAATTGAAATCCTCTATGTATTACCTTCCGGTCCAGGTGAAATTCCTTGACAGGGAGGGCAAATTGTTTGATAAAAAAATACTTGAATATGTTGGAGAAAATAAAAGCAACCGCGAATTATTTAGCAGAAAAATCAAACGCCAGGGTTGATACAGGGATTATCCTCGGAACCGGTTTGGGCGGGCTTGTGAAGGAAATTGAAATTTCAGCGACCATTCCCTATAATGAGATTCCCAATTTTCCCGTGTCGACGGTCGATGGCCATGCAGGCCGTCTGATATTCGGCAGGTTGGGCAACAGGGAGGTTCTGGCCATGCAGGGCCGGTTTCATTATTACGAAGGATATGACATGAAAGAGGTGACATTTCCGGTGAGGGTCATGCGTCAACTGGGAATCACCACCCTTTTTGTTTCCAATGCAAGCGGCGGGCTGAATCCCGGGTACAGGGTTGGGGACATCATGCTGATCAGGGATCATATTAATTTTTTCCCTGAACATCCCCTCCGGGGCAGGAACATCAATGAACTGGGCCCCCGTTTTCCTGATATGAGCAAGGTCTATGACGGACAACTGCGGTTAAAAGCCCGGGAAATTGCTGAAAGACATCATTTTGAATTGAAGGAAGGCGTCTATGTGGGCGTTTCGGGTCCTACTTTTGAAACCCCGTCGGAATACCTGATGTTCCGCATTCTGGGAGGAGATGCCGTCGGCATGAGCACAGTCCCTGAAGTGATCGTGGCGCAACATGCAGGTATGCGGATTTTCGGCATTTCTATCATCACCGACAGCGGTGTCCCGGGCCAGATTGTGGAAATCTCGCACGAGGAGGTTCAACAGGTAGCCATGGCCGCGGAACCCAAAATGACCCTTATCATGAAAGAACTGATCGGCAGCCTTTGATCGCTTCCTGTGACCATGGATATTCTTTTTATCTCATTTGCTCCTGTTGCCGTCATTGCCGGATATATCCTGTTTCGCGACAAATACGAAAAGGAGCCTTTCAGGCTGCTTTTTTTGGCGTTGCTTGCCGGAGCACTCATCGTGATCCCCATCCTGGCCGTGGAAAGCTTCCTCTCCCGCCTGGGAGAATCTCTGGAGGGACTCCTCTCCGCTGCCTGGTCAGCCTTTGTAGTCGCCGGATTCACGGAAGAGCTTTTCAAATTCCTCGCCCTTTACCTCTTGATCTGGAAAAGTCCGGAATTCAACGAGAAATATGACGGTATCGTGTACGGAACCTTTATTTCCCTGGGTTTTGCCTCCGTGGAAAATGTGCTTTATGTCATGCAGGACGGCTATGCCACGGGTTTCCTCCGTGCCCTAACCGCGGTACCTGCACATGCCATCTTCGGAATTACCATGGGATTTTACTTCGGCATGGCCCGGTTTTATCCGCAACAACAACGCAACCTGAAACTGATTGCTTTGTCCTTACCCATCCTGTTGCACGGCATCTACGACTTTATCCTGATGACTGAGATTGAATGGCTGTGGATCGTCTTCCTCGGATTCGTCGTTTATTTGTATATATCAGGATTCAGGAGGATGAAAAACCTTTCGGACAGGAGCATTTTCAGAACAGATTTTGATCTTCTAAACAAAAGTTTCGGCCCGAAAGATGAAAATTCCTGATTACAGCGATGTGGTACGGGCACATTCCAGAATTGCCGGAGTGGTCCACCGCACACCCCTCTATTCCTCGGAAAGCATCGACCGGATCACCGGAGGGACTCTTTTTTTCAAATGTGAGAATTTCCAGAAAGTGGGTGCCTTTAAATTCAGGGGAGCCTCCAATGCGGTATTTTCCCTTTCCGGGGAGGAAGCACAGAAAGGGGTAGCCACCCATTCGTCGGGGAATCATGCCGCTGCCCTGGCCCTGGCTGCCCGAATGCGGAATATTCCGGCTTATATCGTGATGCCGTGGACCGCTTCTGAGATAAAGAAGAAAGCGGTGGCCGGGTATGGCGGGATCATCACCTATTGCGAGCCCACACTGGCCGCACGGGAGAGCACCCTGGCGAAAGTGGTCGCCGAAACCGGCGCCACCATGATCCACCCCTATGACAATCTGATGGTCATTGCCGGCCAGGGTACGGCTGCCAAAGAGATGATCGAAGATGCCGGGACTTTCGACATCATCATGGCCCCGGTGGGCGGTGGCGGATTGCTAAGCGGAACCGCCCTCTCCGCCAAATCCCTGTCTCCGGGTGCCCGTGTTATTGCCGCTGAACCGGCAGGGGCCGACGATGCGTTCCGCTCTTTTTATGCCGGAGAGATTTTCCCTTCCGTGGATCCCCGAACAATCGCCGACGGGTTGCTGACATCGCTCAGCGAGCGCACTTTCACCATTATCATGGGCAAGGTTGATGGCATCGTTACCGTTTCGGAGGAGAAAATCGTCGAAGCCATGCGCATGGTTTGGGAACGGATGAAAATCATCATAGAACCCTCTTCGGCCGTTCCCCTGGGCGCCATCCTGGAAGGGAAAGTCGATGTGGCGGGAGTAAAAACTGGGATCATCCTTTCGGGGGGAAATGTCGACCTGGAGAATCTGCCTTTCTGAGAATTCTGCTCAGCCAGTATGATTTTTTAAAGAATCTGAGGTTCTTTGTGTGTGAAAATACGTATATTGTATCCTGCAAACCACACACAACCCATCATGTTAGTCAAAACTTACGGTAGTGCCGTATTTGGTATTCATGCGGCCACCATAACCATTGAGGCGGATGTCACCAAAGGGGTCAAATTTTTCCTGGTAGGCCTTGCCGACAATGCCGTCAAAGAGAGCCAGCAACGGATAGAATCCTCCCTGAGGATACACGGTTATAAATGGCCGAAACAGAAGATCGTAGTCAACATGGCTCCTGCCGATATCCGAAAGGAGGGCTCGGCGTTTGACCTGCCGATGGCTGTCGGTGTTTTGGCCGCTTCGGAACAGCTAAAAACCCACAAACTCGAAAAGTATGTGATGATGGGGGAACTGTCGCTCGACGGGACCCTTCAGCCTGCCAAAGGGGCGTTGCCCGTCGCCGTGAATTCGAGGGCAGAGGGATTTGAGGGGCTCATCCTGCCGAAACAGAATGCACGGGAGGCTGCCGTGGTGGACAAGCTGAAGATTTATGGGGTGGACAATCTCAGGGAAGTGATTGACTTTTTTAATGATGAGGCAGAATTGGAGCAGACCATCGTGGATACTCGGGCTGAGTTTTTCGCCAGGGTGAACCAGAGTGATGTCGACTTTTCGGATGTGAGGGGTCAGGAAAATGTGAAACGGGCCCTGGAGATTGCCGCAGCCGGTGGACACAACCTCATGATGATCGGTCCGCCCGGGTCGGGAAAGACCATGATGGCCCGGCGGATCCCGACCATTCTCCCTCCGCTGACGCTGAAGGAAGCCCTGGAAACCACCAAGATTCATTCGGTTGCCGGTCGCATCGACAAGGACACCTCGCTGATGACCGTGCGCCCCTTCCGGAGCCCCCACCACACCATTTCCGACATCGCCCTGGTTGGCGGCGGCGCTTTCCCTCAACCCGGAGAAATCAGCCTGGCACACAACGGCGTTTTATTCCTGGATGAACTCCCCGAATTCAGACACAACGTCCTCGAAGTCATGCGTCAGCCCCTCGAGGACCGCAAAATTACCATCTCAAGGGCCCGCTTCTCCATCGAATATCCGGCAAACTTCATGCTCGTCGCTTCCATGAATCCCTGTCCCTGCGGCTATTACAACCATCCCGGAAAAGAATGCGTCTGTCCTCCCGGAATGGTCAGACGCTACCTCAACAGGATTTCAGGTCCACTCTTTGACCGCATCGACATCCACCTCGAAGTGGTCCCCGTTCCCTTCCGGAAACTCGACGAAAAAGAAGCGTCCGAAAAAAGCGAAACCATACGCAATAGGGTTATCTCTGCCCGGCAGATGCAGTCCGAACGCTTCAGGGATTTTCAGAATGTCTATTGCAATGCCATGATGAGCTCCAAAATGATCAGGGAATTCGTCACCCTCGATGCCTCCTGCCGCCTGCTGATCAAGACCGCCTTGGAAAAGCTGGGCCTCTCCGCCAGGGCTTATGACCGCATTTTAAAAGTCTCGCGCACCATCGCCGATCTGGAAGGATCGGAAAAGATCGAAAGCTACCACCTCTCCGAAGCTATCCATTACCGCAGCCTCGACCGGGAAAGCTGGGGAATATGATCCCGGCAGCCGTCGCTGCCCGGAAAATCCCGACCCATCCCATTCTGAAGAGCGGAAAACAAATATAGGTGCCCATCTGATTCCCCTAACCGGAAACTGCCCTCCCAAATCCCTTATTGGTATTGTTTTTCCTGACAAAAATTTGGTCAAACCATTCACCTGTGCTAACTTTACCAAACTGTAAAAGAGACAATTTAAACCGGCAAATCAAATTCGGGAAATTATGAAACGTCCGACTTTTTTCCCATTCGTTTTTAAGGCCCTGGGATGTGCATTTTTATGTTTTTCCCAGATGCCGGTTTTCGGGCAGCTGCCGCTTGCTTCGGGTGACCGGCGGCAGGCTTTGCTCAATGAGCCCATCGATTTGAGCGAGGATTTCCGGAATTTTGCCAATACCTCTTTTCTGGCCGATGAACTGGTCTCTTTCGACCCGGCGACGGGTAGGGGGATGCTCCGGTGGCAGCGGGGGGTTTACAAGACCCGCCAGGCAATCAACAATATGCTGGCCTTTGTGCGGGAGGCGGAAGGAAATGAATTCCCCGGGGGGGAGAATGAAGTGCAACCCGTGCTTCCCTTTTCCGTGGAGTTTGTCACCCCCCGTCCGGTCAGGCTGCGGGTGATGACGGGAACTGTTGTTGATTCGGGGGAGGAATCCCTGATGTTGGCACAGGGTGTTCCCGGCAGAGATACCTCCTGGCGTTATTCCGCACTGGAGGGGAGACATCGTTTCCCCAATGCCGGCGGGTCGGTGGTCATCCGCAAAAAACCCTGGCGTGTTGAATTTTACAAACCCGACGGAAAACTGATTTCCAAAACCAACCACCTCTCCGATAACAATGTTACCTATACTTCGGTATTGCCCTTCGGCTTTGTCAGGCGTTCGTCGGACTACTTCCGGAGCGTAGCCGCTGTCTTTTCCCTCTCTCCCGGAGAAAAGATCTACGGGATGGGAGAACATTTAAAGGCTTTGAACAAAAGAGGGCAGACGGTGGTACTGGGGGGTGACGATGCCAACGGGGTAATGAACGAGACCATGCACAAACCCATTCCCTTTTACCTCAGCAGCAATGGGTACGGGCTCTTCTGCATCCCCTCCGATGACCTGCTGGTACCGTTGACCCTCCGGCGCAGCGGTGGGAAATTCCGCCTTTCTGACGATCCCTGCCGGGGAAAGATCCGATGGAGGGTTATCCCCGCTGCTAGCCGCATCAGGTGACCATTCCGGTCATGTTTACATTGTCATTTTTATTCACCTGCTAAATAAATATCACCATGAAAAAAATCTTTCTTATCCTGTTTCTTTTCGGATTGTGGAACTGCACACCGAAACCCTCGGCTGAAATTGTTGAGGCCGTGAAACTCAATTCTCTCGGTTTTTTGCCTGAGAGCGTCAAGGAAGCAACCATTACATCCCCCTGTTCCGAATTTGTGGTTCGGGAAGCTGCTTCAGGAAAAGTGGTTTTCAAAGACTCCGTTACCGGTCCCGTTGCCCAGGAAGATATCGGTGGGGAGGTGTGGAATGCCGACTTCAGCGGGGTGACCACCCCCGGCACCTATTATATCGAGGTTCCCGGTGTGGGGAGGTCCATCGATTTCCCTGTAGGGGAGAAAGTTTATAACGATGCTTATGTAACCGCAATGCGGGGATTTTACCTCTGGCGCTGTGGCATGGAGGTGGATGGCGAACACCAGGGGAATCACTACCACCAGGCAGCCTGTCATCTGAATGACGGGTATGAAGATTACCTGGGAAAGGCAGGCAGCCGGCGCGACGGTACCGGAGGATGGCATGATGCGGGCGACTACGGGAAGTATGTGGTCAATGCCGGGGTGACCGTGGGAGTCCTTTTCCTGGCATGGGAACATTTTCAACCGCAGCTTGAGAAGATCTCCCTGAACCTGCCGGAAACAGCCCCCGGTTTTCCTGAATTCCTGAAGGAGATAAAATGGGAGACTGACTGGCTGCTGAAGATGCAATACGCCGATGGTTCGGGAAGGGTATCCCACAAGCTGACCCGGGTGGAGTTCTCCTCTTTTATCATGGCCGACCAGGACAGTGCAAAGCGCTATTTCACCGAGTGGAGTTCTGCCGCCACGGCCGACTTCGTGGCCATGATGGCCCAAGCGGCCAGGATTTTCAAGCCTTATGATGCCGATTATGCCGCAACATGCCTCGACGCCGCCAGGGTGAGTTATGCCTTCATGAAGAAAAATCCTGAAGAAAAGGGCTTTAAGCAAGGTGACTTTAAAACCGGAGGATACCAGACCCGAGATTCCGACGGTCGTCTTTGGGCGGCTGCCGAGATGTGGGAAACTACTGGAGAACCGGAATTCCTGGCCGATTTCGAAAAGCGGGCCGCTGACCGCGGATTCCGTATTGACGAAAACTGGGACTGGGGTAATAAGGGGAACCTGGGTATGTTTTCTTACCTGCTCTCTAACAGGGAAGGCAAGGATCCTGCCGTTCGGGAAGCGCTGGTAAAGAATTGCCTGGCCGTGGCTGAGGAACTGGTGGCCAAGGCGCAGAGCGACGTTTACCGCCGTCCCCTGGGAGGCCGCTACTACTGGGGATGCAACGGCACGGTGGCCCGCCAGACCGTCAACCTCTTTGTGGCCAACCAGCTGCAACCCGACCCGAAATTTGTGAATACGGCCCTTGATGCGGTGGGTCATCTCTTCGGCCGAAACCACTACAACCGCTCCTTTGTGACCGGCATCGGCATCAATCCCCCGATGAAACCCCATGACCGGCGGTCAGGCGCCGACTCCGTGGAAGCCCCATGGCCGGGATACCTCGTGGGCGGAGGCCATAAAGCCACCGACTGGGTAGACCTCGAAGAGAGCTACTCCCATAATGAGATCTGCATCAACTGGCAGGCGCCCCTGGTATTCGCCCTGGCCTGGTTCTCTCAGCCTTAAATTACTTTTGACATATGAGATGCCGGATTTATCTGGCGGCATTGCTTCTGGTGCCCCTTCTGGGGCACCGGGCTGCCGCCGGAAACTACAGGAATTTCAGGGTAGCAGTCTATTCACGCTCCTTTGAGACCCAAAAAATGGGCGACGAAGAATGGCTTGCCAGGGTGTGGGATGACGTGTCGAACCAGGTGGCAGTGGATAAAATTTACCTGGAGACCCACCGCGACCTGGTGATCGTCGACCAGGAAACCCTTGACAAGGCAAAAGCCTTTTTCAAAGCCCGGGGTGTGGAAACTGCCGGAGGCATCACCCTTACCATTGACGAAGGCAACCGGTTTGAAACCTTTTGCTATACCAACCCGGAACACCGGGCCAAGGTGAGGGAGATCGTTGAATATACCGCCCGCAATTTCGACGAGCTGATCCTCGATGACTTTTTCTTCACCAGCTGCAAATGCGATCTCTGTATCGCGGCCAAGGGGGAGCAGAGCTGGACGCAATACCGCTTGAAATTGATGGAAGAAGCCGCCCGTGACCTGGTGATCGCCCCTGCCAAAAGGGTAAATTCTGACATCAAAGTAGTGATCAAATACCCCAACTGGTACGACCATTTTCAGGGTCTCGGTTTTAACCTGGAGGCGCAGCCGGCGATGTTCGACGGCATCTATACCGGAACCGAAACCCGCGACCCTTCTTCCTCCCAGCACCTACAGGCTTATCTGGGGTATAACATTTTCAGGTATTTTGAGAATCTGAAGCCGGGAGGGAACAGGGGCGGATGGGTCGATACCGGGGGGATGCGTTATCTGGACCGGTATGCGGAACAACTGTGGCTTACCCTCTTTGCAAAAGCGCCGGAAATCACCCTTTTCGATATCCGCCAGCTGCAGTATCCGATCCGTGAAAACCTCAGGGCTCCCTGGCAGGGCAGCGGAACCAGCTTCGACTATGCTGATATGATGAAACCGGTAACCCTGCCCGGAAAAGCTCCCGTTGTGCCCGCCACCCTGGCCCGTGCGGCAGGCTGGACCTTTGAAAAGGTCGACCGGTTCCTCGGCGCCCTTGGCAATCCCTCCGGACTGAAATGCTATAAACCCTTTCATTCCACCGGCGAGGACTTCCTGCCCAATTTCCTCGGAATGGCGGGCATCCCCATCGACCTGGTGCCGGAATTCCCCGCCGGAGAAAAGGTAATCCTGCTTACCGAAGCCTCGGCGGCCGACCCTTCCCTCGTCGGAAAAATCAAAAGACAGCTTCAGGAGGGAGGAACGGCAGTGGTAACGACCGGACTGCTCAGGGCATTGCAGGATCGGGGACTGGGAGATATCGCCGAAATTCGCTGTACCGACCGTAAGGCACTTGTTAGCCAGTTCGTGGCCGGATGGGGCCCCCCCCTGGAAAGTACGCGGCAAATTCTGATCCCCCAGGTTACTTACCTTACCAATGACTCCTGGGAGGAGATTTCCGCCCTGGATGACACCAACGGATGGCCTGTTCTCCACTTTGCAGGTTACAGCACCGGCAAACTTTATGTTCTGACCATCCCCGACAACTTTACAGATCTCTGTTTTTATCCGGAACCGGTGCTGAACCGTATCCGTCAGACCCTTACCTCTCATTTGGAGGCCCGCCTTGAAGGTCCGGGTTACGCCAGCCTCTTTTTGTATGACAATGATGCATTCATCGCAGAATCCTTTGCCGACAGTGTCATCCGGGTAAAGATTGTCACAGCAGAACCCTTCAGGGAATTGCAGGACCTCGAAACAGGAGAGACTTTTACGGCAGTCAAAAGGCAAATCCCGCAACGGCAACCCCGGGCGATGATTACAGAACATGTTTTCAGCCTGGAACTCAAACCACACTCTTTCAAGGTACTCAGAGGAAAGGAGTGAATTCGGGAATTGTAAAAAATACTTTTATATTTACGCGACAATCACAAAATAATTAAAACAACTATGAAACGACTTTTTCTGACCTTTGTACTGGCAGTTATCGTGCTGGTGACCTCAAACGCCCAGAACCGGCTCACCGTGAATGCTGCGGAGGATGGCCCGCAGATCAGCAAATACATTTATGGCCACTTTGCGGAACATCTGGGCAGATGTATCTACGACGGCATCTGGGTAGGCCCAGGTTCTCCCATTCCCAACGTCGATGGATATCGCAAGGATGTCCTGGAAGCTTTGAAAGCTTTGGAAATTCCGGTTTTGCGTTGGCCGGGGGGATGCTTTGCCGATACCTACCATTGGAAAGACGGCATTGGTCCGAAAGAGAAACGTCCGAAAATAAAAAATGTCTTCTGGGGTGGCACCGTTGAAGACAACAGTTTTGGAACGCACGAGTTTCTCAATCTTTGTGAAATGCTGGGGTGTGATGCCTATATCTCCGCCAATGTGGGCAGCGGAACCGTCGAAGAGATGGTGGACTGGATTGAATACATGATCTCTGACGACGATGTGGAAATGGCCAACCTGCGCCGCCAGAACGGCCGTGAAAAACCCTGGAAGGTGAGATTCCTGGGGGTGGGCAATGAAAGCTGGGGTTGCGGCGGACAAATGACCCCTGAATTCTATGTTGACAAGATGAGGCAGTTCTCGAGTTATGCCTGGGAATATGCCGGGGACAGGATGGTGCGCGTGGGATGCGGAGCCAACGGCGAAGATTATAACTGGACGAAAGTGCTGATGGAGAGAGGCGCCCGGAATATGAACGCCCTCTCGGTCCATTACTATACCATCGCCGGAGAAGGATGGGGCAACAAGTCGGCCGCCACCGGATTCGGCGAAGACCGATACTTCAACGGGCTCCGACAAGGACTCCGGATGGAGGAAGTGGTCAGCAAGCACAGCGTTGTCATGGACGAGTATGACCCGAGAAAAAGGGTGGGCATGTTTGTGGATGAATGGGGTATCTGGACTGACGTGGAGCCGGGAACCAACCCCGGATTTCTCTTCCAGCAGAATTCCATGCGCGACGCCCTCATCGCTTCCACAACCCTGGATATTTTCAACCGGCATGCCGACCGGGTGAAAATGGCCAATATCGCCCAGATGGTCAATGTCTTGCAATCCATGATCCTCACCGAAGGGGATCAGATGGTCTTGACGCCGACTTACCATGTGTTCAACATGTACAAAGTGCATGGCGGAGCAACCCTTTTACCGGCTAATCTGTTTACCGAAAAATATGTGTACGGTAACAATGCCCTGCCAGCCATCAGCCAGACCGTGTCACGCGATGAATCCGGGAAAATCCATGTCTCACTCAGCAACATCGATCCGGCCCGGGAAATGAAAATTACCGTTGAATTCTACGGAAAACAGGGGGTGAAGGTAAACGGAGGAACCCTGTTGACCGCCCCGGCTTTCAACTCCTTCAATGCCTTTAACAAACCCGCTGTTGTTAAACCGGTCACTTTTAAAAATTATAAACTGACGTCACCAAATGTGCTGGAAGTTACCCTGCCGTCAAAATCGGTGGTAACCCTTGAGATGGAATAACGAAAAAGGGCTTCGCAAGTCGCGAAGCCCTTTTTTTTCCTTATCGGAGAGTTTAACGGATGTTTTTCAGCTTAGTCTCAACTTCTTTTACCTTGTCCTTCTGTTTGCTGATCTCATCCTCCTTTTCCCTCTCCTGCCGTTTAATTTTACTGATCTTGCGTTCATATTTTGACTGCGCTTTTTTCGCCTTCTTTAACTCCTTTTCCGAGCTTTTAAGCTCTTTTTCCAGAATTTCCTTCTGCGTCTTTTTGCCGTCTCCCGGTTCCAATTCAATGGTTTCCGCACTGTTACGAAGGAACTCTTCCTTCTGCCTGACCTCTTCACTCAGTGTACTCTGCTCTTTCTGTGCGTCATTCACCTTTTTGTTGAAACTCTTGTTTTTTCTTTGCATTTTTTTCAAATCGTTTTCCGCTGCCTTCAGTTTGTTTTCCTCCTGCTTCAGCTCCTTTTCCACGGCTAGTTTGTAAAGGTCGACCGCGTAGTTTCTCACAAATTGTGAAGCTGCGTCAACGGTATTCTGGGCAGATCCTCTGGAACCAATAAAGCCTCCTTCACTCTGCAGGAATACCCTTACATAAATGTTCCCGGGGAAGGTGGATACCTGGGTATAGACATTCACCGGCATGGTGGTAATATCGCTGATTACCAGATCCCTGACGATCCATTCGTCCTTTACTTTTTCCATTTTGGGATTCTTCTTGAGCAAACCTCTCGGCATGATGGTTTTTTTCCACAGGTCGATGGCATCCTTCTCGGTGGCCTGGGGAACTACGACCTCAAAGGCTGGCACTACCCCCTGTGAGGAAGGCCGCTCTTCTATTTTTACTTCAATGGGTTCTTGTGCAAATGATCCCAGGAAACCCATCATCAAAATCAAGGTGATTAACTTTTTCATAGCATTTTTTTTAAATTCCTTCTAATCAAATATTAAATTAATTTTATACGAATTACCCTGAAGGTATGTTACATAATTATTGCTGCTTCAGTGGAGTTCAAAGACGGAGATTGATTTTCCCGGAAGTGTCAATTCGGAAAGGGCGGAATAGGTTTTGCCGGTAATGATTTCCGAAGCCCCTGAGCATCCGGTGAGCATTTCCGACAAACGGTCTGTTTTCAGAACGGCTTCTCCGTTATTTTTGTTAAGTACCACCATTACTTTTTCCTTGTCATTGTAACGGAAAAAGAGATAGAAACCGTCGAAGGGAACGAAGTGCATCAATTTCCCGGTATGGATGACCTTTTTGTCTTTTCGCCAAAGGGCGATTTTCCGGATGAAATCCTGGACCTCTTTTTCCTGTGAAGTAAGTCCTTTTCCGGTAAATCCGCTGACCGGGTCACCGGCCCAGCCGCCCGGGAAACATTTGCGGAACTGGCTGTCATGGTCGCGGGTGCTGTCATGGCTGACAAGCACTTCGTCCCCGTAGTAGAGTTGGGGAATCCCCCGGATGGTCAGAAACAGGCCTATTCCCATTTTAACCAGATCAACGTCTTTGTTTACCTGGACAAAGAAACGGGGCATATCGTGGTTTCCGGGGAAGACGACGAGGTTTTCAGGTTCCGGATATTGAAAGTCGTTGGCCAGGCATTCATAAATATTCATCAGGGCGCCGGTACCTTCGTCACGAAGGGCCGAGCTGACCGCATTCTGCAAGGGGAAATCCATCAGGCTGCGCAGCTCGCCTTGGTAACCGTCCAAATTGGTTTTGCCTTTTTGCCAATAGGAAAGAATGGCCTGGTTCATATGCCACTCCTCTCCCACGATGTTGAAGCTGGGGTATTCTTCTCCGATCCGGCGGTTCCACGCAGCCATCAGTTCCTTATCGGGATAGGAGTAAGTATCCATCCTGATTCCGGAAAGACCTACGTATTCAATCCACCAGATGCTGTTCTGGATCAGGTAGGTGGCCAAATAGGGATTGCGTTGGTTCAGATCGGGCATCACGGGGACAAACCATCCGTCAGAGAAGAGTTTCCGGTCATAGTCTGACGCATGGATATCCTGGTTGGCATACCGTATGTGGGTGGTGATCTTATAATCGGGGTAAAAATTGAGCCAGTCGGCCATGGGCATATCTTTCATCCACCAGTGTTCTGATCCGCAATGGTTGAAGATCATGTCCATGATCAGTTTAATCCCCTTTCGGCGCGCTTCCAGGGCGAAGGCACGGTACTCCTCATTGCTTCCGTAGCGGGGATCCACCTTGTAAAAGTCAGTAGTGGCGTAACCATGGTAGGAAACCTCATGCATGTCGTTCTCCAGAAGCGGATTGAGCCATACCGCCGTAAAACCCATTCCGGAAATATAATCGAGGTGATCCCTGAGCCCTTGTATGTCGCCTCCCTGGCGTCCCTTCAGGTCAGCTCGGTTGGGTTTTTCCTTCATACCCGCCACTTCGTCATTATCGGGATTCCCGTTGGCAAAGCGGTCGGGCATCACCAGATACATCACGTCGCTGCTGTTGAATCCCTGACGTTCTGCCGATCCTGCTTCCCGTTCCTTCAGCTCGTAGCTGTACACGGCCAGGTTTTTCCCTTCCTTTTGGAAGAGAATATCAAATTTTCCGGGGGTTGCCTTCCCCAGGTCAAGGTCGACAAAGAGGTAATTGGGATTTTCCACGGCAGTGACTGATTTGAGGAGAACACCCGGATGGTTGACGACCACCCTTGTCAGGGCGATATCTTTGCCATGAACCATCAACTGGAGCGCCGGATTTTTCATTCCGGTCCACCAGAATGCGGGTTCCACCCGGGGCTGAAGGAGGGTGGCCGCCTTTCTCTGCCTGGGGGCACCGATCCCCTGGAGGGTCAACAACATCAGCATCAAAATAGGAATTGCTTTTTTCATATTGTGAAGGGTTGATTTGTTAATTACGCACTTTTTTAGCGTCAACGTCATTGACGAACATCACCATTGTGGCAGCTACGAACATGGAAATTCCACCCAGGATGATGGAGTAGATGGCTTTGCCTCCGAAAAGGTCGCGGGTGAAGAATCCCAGGATGCTGGCAGCCAAGATCTGGGGTATGACGATGAAGAAGTTGAAAATGCCCATGTAGGTACCCATCTTATGGGCAGGGAGTGATCCGGTGAGAATGGCATAGGGCATGGAGAGAATGCTGGCCCACGCCAGTCCGACGCCAACCATGGAAAGCAGGAGCAGGTTGGGATCCCTGATGAAATAGATGGAGATCAGGCCCAGTCCGCCTGCTACCAGGGAAACCATGTGGGTGAATTTCCGGGAGGTCCGCCGGGCAATGACGGGAAGCAAAAAAGCCATGAGGGCGGCGAATCCGTTGTAAAGGGCGAAACAGATGCCAACCCAGTCGGCGCCTTTGTTAAAGAGTTCCGACGTGGGATCGGATGTTCCGTAGATATGTTTGGTAACTGCCGCCGTGGTGTAAATCCACATGGCAAACAGGGCGAACCAGGTGAAAAACTGAACCACGGCCAGTTGTTTCATGGTTTTGGGCATCATGAACATGTCGTACATCACCACGGCAATCCCATTGCGGGTATTCCCCTTTTTGATGAGTGTGCCGGCGATCAAGGACATGATTCCGAAAAAGGCGATACCTGCTGAAAAGATGTAGAGTTCGGGATGAAGATGGAAATGGTAAATCAGGACGGAGATGACGATTCCTGCAAGGATCCAGATGATGCTTCGGTTCAGGAAAATCCGGGAGGTCCCGGAAGGATCAGTGATTTCATCGGCATGGGCTTCGACGGGCACATGGCCTTCTGCTGCGGCATGCTCTCGCAGTTCTTCAGGACTGTATTCCTTAGTCCGGATCACTGTCCACAACACGGCTGAGAAAAATGCGAAAGCGCCAAGGTAAAAGGAGTATCGCACCGACGGAGGGATTTTTCCTTCAGGAGCGGTATTGGCGATGCCAAACCAGTTGGTCAGGATGTAAGGAAGGGCGGATGCCACGACGGCGCCTGTTCCGATGAAAAAGCTCTGCATGGCGAATCCTTTGGTTCGCTGTTCCGAAGGCAGCATGTCGCCGACAAAAGCGCGGAAGGGTTCCATGGAGATGTTGATGGAGGCGTCCATGATCCAGAGCATCCCCGCTGCAATCCACAGGGTAGGGGAATTGGGCATTAAAATCAATGCCAGGGATGCCAGAACAGCACCCACCATGAAGTATGGGCGGCGCCTGCCAAACCTGTTCCAGGTGTTGTCGCTCATATGCCCGATGATCGGCTGAATGATCAGTCCGGTCACCGGCGCGGCGATCCACAGGATGGGAATTTCATCCACCTTCGCCCCCAGCGTTTCAAAAATCCTGGAAACATTGGCGTTCTGAAGCGCAAATCCAAACTGAATTCCCAGAAAGCCGAAACTCATGTTCCAGATCTGCCAAAAAGAGAGATGAGGTTTCTTTTTCATTGTCGAATTATGCATTGGTTGAACCTATTTTGATTTGATACAATCGGTTGTTCAGCAGGCCTGATGGCCGGCGCCAGGCTCCACTCCTTTTGAGCAGACCGATGAATTGCGGATGATCAGGTCAGCCTTCACGATGATGGTATCACAGGGGTATTCCCGATCGGCCGATTCAATCCTTTTCAGGAGGGTTTGGGTGGCCAGGGTACCCATCTCGAATCCGTGCTGGTCGACCGAGGTCAGGGAAGGTTCCGCAATTTCCGCAAAACGGCTGTCTGAAAATCCGGTTACGGCAACCTCTTCAGGGATACGGAATCCCTCTCTCAGCAGGGATTTCATGGCCCCGATGGCGGTGAGATCATTGGCACCGAAAATGGCGTCGGGGAATGTGCCAGAGGCCTTCATCCTGCTAATTTCATGACATGCCTTTTCAAAGGAGTCAGCTTCAACACACAAAGCGGGATCGGGGGTTAACCCTGCCAGGACCAGCCCGTCGAGGTATCCCGCTTTCCTTTCCATGCCGATGAACAGGTTCTGGGGAGCCGCGAAATGAGCAATCCTTTTCTTCCCTTGGCCGGCCAGATGAAGGGTCGCCATGCAGGCTGCCTCCCGGTCGTTGGTGACCACCATGTCAGCGGTGATCCCGGGTGCGGCCCGGTCAAAAAAGACCAGCGGGATTTGATTTTCAAGAATGTCGGCAAGATGCTGAAAATCACGGGTTTCTTTGGATACGGAAACCAGAATGCCGTCCACGCGATGTGCGATCAGGGTCTTCACATTATTGACCTCCCTGTCGTATCGCTCGTTCGACTGGCAGAAGATCACCGTATAGCCTGCCTTGTAAGCCACTTCCTCGATGCCGCTGATCACCTGCGAGAAAAAGTAGTGGACGATTTCCGGAATGATCACCCCGATGGTGTTGGAACGGCGGAATTTCAACCCCTGGGCAACGACATTGGGCTGGTATTTCAGCCGGACTGCCAGTTCGTTCACCAGTCGCCGGGTCTCCGCACTGATGTCGGGATGACCCTGCAAAGCCCTTGAAACTGTGGAGGGTGCAACCCCCAGAATCCTTGCCATATCTTTTATGGTGACCTGTCCGCCCTTTATCATTCCCGATCATTCTTAATCCCATAAAAATAGAAAAATTACGATTTGTGCAAATATAAACCGGCACGATTTATCAAAGGAGGGAGATCTGCCTGGACCCCACCTCTCCCCACCTGTTGTAAAACATATTCTTCGCAATCGACACCGCAATCGTTTGCAATACATATTTCATATATCTGTTGGGTAAAGTATTGAATTAAAAGTTAATTTTGACAAAATTTTCCCCGGTAATCCTTCATTGAATGTGGGAAAATTGACAATATGTTATATGCGATTGAGAATTTAATAATCTAATTAACTTACAAATGATGATGATTCGAAAAAATCTGAAATTGTTCTGGATGCTTGCTTTTCTGCTATTGACCATAGCGGGGTATGCACAGCAAAAGACAATCAGCGGCAAGGTGACCGATGCATCGAATGGTGAACCGTTGCCTGGTGTGACTGTAGTTGTTGTTGGCACCACGGTGGGGACGATCACCAATTTTGACGGCGATTATTCGCTAAAAGTGGATGCCGGTCAGACGGTCTCTTTCTCTTTCATAGGTTTTGAATCCCAGCGGGTGTTGATCGGGAATCAGAATGTGATCAACATTTCGCTGGAAATGTCTACTGAGGCGCTCGGGGAGGTGCTGGTCATCGGATATGGTACCACCAAGAAGGAGGATGCTACCGGATCGGTACAGGCGGTCTCCACCGATGATTTCAACCGGGGTGCTATTACCTCACCGCAGGAGCTTGTTTCCGGGAAGATTGCCGGGGTCCAGATCACCAACGGCGGGGGTGCTCCCGGCGAAGGGGCTACCATCCGCATCCGCGGGGGGTCCTCCCTTTCGGCCAGCAACGATCCCTTGTTCGTTATCGACGGCGTGCCGGTCGATAACGACGGAATTTCGGGGATGCGTAACCCTTTGAGTACCATTCATCCGACCGACATAGAGACCTTTACAGTTCTCAAAGATGCTTCCGCCACGGCCATCTACGGATCGCGGGCTTCCAACGGGGTGATCATCATCACCACCAAGACGGGAAAGAAGGGAAGACCTTTGAAAATAAACTACAACGGTTTTGTCTCGGTAGCAAACAAAACGGAAACGGTGGATGTGCTTTCGGCCGATCAATTCGGGGACCTTTTCAGAAAGAGATATGCTTCCAATGAAAATGCCAAGGCTCTGTTGGGAGATGCCCAGACCGAATGGCAGGATGAAATCTACCAGACCGCGATCACCCATGACCACAACCTGAGTGTCACCGGAAATGCCTATTCCGTTCCCTTCAGGGTTTCCGTCGGCTATTCCGATGAAGAGGGGATCCTCCTCACCGACGGGCTGAACCGTCTGACAGCTGCCATAGCGCTTACTCCTTCCCTTTTGGATGATCATCTGAAAATCAACGTAAACCTCAAAGGGATGATGATCGAAAATACTTTTGCCGACCAGGGAGCTATCGGGGGAGCCGTAGGTTTTGATCCCACCCAGCCGGTGAAAGATGGCAATGCAAAATATGCCGGATACTTCACCTGGACGCAGCCCAACGGGGACCCCGTGGATATCGCCCCCATCAACCCGGTGGCCCGGCTGATGCTGAACGACGACCAGTCATCGGTACTCCGCAGCCTCGGAAATGTCCAGTTCGACTACCGCTTCCATTTCTTGAAAGACCTTCGCGCTAACCTCAACCTTGGGTATGACATCTCCAACAGTGACGGAACCACCATCCGGCCAGAAACCCACCCAGGCGATTTTGACGCTGCCAGGGGCGGCGGTCGAAACAACGTATACACTCAGGACAAGCTGAATACCCTGCTCGATTTCTACCTCAACTACGTGAAGAACTTCGAAAGTATCCACAGCCGCGTCGATGCCATGGCCGGTTATTCCTGGCAGCACTTCTGGAGAGCCGGCACCTTCCTGGAGCAGAACTATAAAAAGAGTTACACCTACCAGGATACTGACTACGAAACCGAGAATTACCTGGTCTCCTTCTTCGGCAGGCTGAACTATATCTTTCTCGACCGTTTCATGGCCACGGCCACCCTCCGTTACGACGGGTCAAGCCGTTTCTCTCCCGATACCCGCTGGGGTCTGTTCCCCTCCTATGCCCTGGCATGGCGCATCAAAGAAGAGGGGTTCCTGAAAGATTCTGATGCGATATCGGAACTGAAGCTTCGTTTGGGTTACGGGGTCACCGGTCAGCAGAACATCACCAGCAATGACTATCCTTATCTGGCCCGTTACAGCATGGGCGATCCCAACGCCCAATATCTCTTCGGAAACACCTGGTATCCTACGCTCCGGGCTGAAGGGTATGACGCCAATATCAAATGGGAGGAGACGGTTACCTATAACATCGGCCTCGATTACGGATTCCTCAAAGACAGGATCACCGGAACCCTCGATCTTTACAAACGGGTCACCAACGACCTGATCAACTTTATTCCGGTGCCTGCCGGGACCAATCTCAGCAATTACCTCCTTACCAATGTGGGTAACCTTGAAAACCGCGGGGTGGAATTTTCAGTCAATGCCATTCCGGTGAAAACCACCGATTTCACCTGGGACCTCGGCCTAAACGCCTCTTACAACAAGAATGAGATCACCAAACTGACGGCCACCGACGATCCCAATTACCTGGGCGTGGAAACCGGAGGAATTTCAGGGGGTGTGGGCAACAACATCCAGATCCACAGTGTGGGATTTCCGGCCAACTCCTTCTTCGTTTATGAGCAGGTATACAACAGCTTAGGCCGTCCCATCGAAAATGTCTTTGTCGACCGCAGCAAAGACGGCATCATCTCCGAAGATGACCTTTACAGGTACAAAAAGGCTGCGCCCGATGTCATTCTGGGGGTCACCACCAAAATGACCTGGAAAAACTGGGACTTCTATGCCTCGGGAAGGTCTTACATCGGAAACTACATGTACAATAACGTTTGGTCGGGGGGTGCCACCTACAACAACCTTTACAATTCGGCGGGTTTCACCAACAACCTCAATTACAATGTCTATGCCACAAGCTTTGAGAACCCCCGCTATTTCAGCGACTATTACGTGACCAACGCTTCATTTTTCAAGATCGACAATATGGCGCTGGGATACACCTTCACCAATTTCCTGAAGGAAAAACTCAATGTCAGGCTTTATGGCACCCTGCAGAATGTGGCTACCTTCACCCGCTATGAAGGCCTTGATCCCGAAATCAGCAGTGGAATTGACAACAACCTTTATCCCCGCCCCAGGACCTATGTCTTCGGTGTCAATATTGATTTTTAACAGTTAAACAGTGAACAACATGATAAAGAATAGTTTAAAATATCTGTTGATAGCCTTTGCGGCGATGACCATCGCCCTTTCGGGCTGTATAGGAGACCTTGACACCCTGCCTCTTGATAAAGACGAAGTGACTTCGGCGAGTGTTTATGAGAATCCTAAGAATTATATCAACGTACTGGCCAAGCTGTATGCGGGGCTTTCGCTGAGCGGTCAGCAGGGACCAGCCGGCAGGGGTGATATCAGCGGCATGGACGAAGGTTTCGGCCAGTACCTCCGCGGCTATTTCTACCTTCAGGAACTCCCCACCGACGAAGCCCTGATCGGGTGGAACGACGCCACCCTGCGTGATTTGCACGATGTGGACTGGACGGCCTCTGACGGTTTCATAAGTACCTTCTATTACCGTGTATTCTACCAGGTGTCGGCATGTAACGAATTCATCCGTGAGACCACCCCTGCCAAACTCGACGAGAGAAACATCACGGGGGATATCCGCAACAAGATCGAGACGTACCGTGCTGAAGCCCGCTTCCTGCGCGCTCTTAGCTACTACCACGCCATCGACCTCTTCGGAAACGTACCTTTCGTCACTGAAGAAGATGGCGTGGGTTCCTTCTTCCCCGAGCAAATCAGCCGTGCGAAGCTTTTTACCTATCTGGAAAGCGAACTCAAGGATATCGAAGGGAAATTGCTTCCTCCGAAAAGCGAATACGGCCATGCTGACCAGGCTGCGGCCTGGATGTTGCTGGCCAAGCTTTACCTGAATGCCGAGGTTTATACCGGAACCGGGAAATATACCGAAGCCATCACTTACCTGAACAAGGTGATCGGCGCCGGATACACCCTGGAACCCGAGTATGCCCATAACTTCATGGCCGATAACCACACCTCCGGAGAAGTCATCTTCCCGATTGCCTTCGACGGGATGAATGCGAAGACCTATGGCGGGACCACCTTCATTATCAAGGCCGCCGTCGGCGGTAAAATGGATCCGGCAGCTTTCGGCATTGACGGCGGTTGGGGAGGTTTGCGCACCACCAAACAGTTCGTGGGCAAATTCTATAACCTGGAAATGTTGAAAAATGCCCGGATACCGCTTAAGAAGGCGATGGCTTACCCGGTGATTTATGTTCCCGGCAGTTACCAGTCGGGCAGCGGATACAGTGCCGGCGACTGGAGCCCGGGCGATGCCCCGCAGCTGGCTTCCGTCAGTTCCGACGACAAATACGAAGGATACATCTACTTTGCCGCCGATGCCCAATTCAAATTCACGGCCGGGCCGAACTGGGATGTCAACTGGGGTGACAACGGGGCAGATGGAACCCTGGAACGCGATGGCGCTAACCTGACGGCTACAGCTGGCTATTATAGAATCAACGTTGACTTGAACACTATGACCTATTCGCTGGTGAAGACCGACTGGGGCCTGATTGGTTCCGCCACTCCGGGTGGATGGGATAACGATACCAACATGGAATTCGATCCGGTGACCAGGATGTGGAAACTCATCGTGGAACTGGGTGCCGGTGATATCAAATTCAGGGCCAACGACGGCTGGGATATCAATCTGGGAGATACGGGTGTCGACGGTATCCTGGAATATGGCGGTGATAACATTGCAGTGGCCTCTCCCGGAAAATATGAAATCAAACTGAAATTGGGGATGCCCGATTATACCTATACCATTGAGAAGTATGCTTCCGATAACCGGGCGATGTTCTTCACCGATGGGCAGACCCTTGAAGTCGATGACCTCTTCGAATTTACCAAGGGGTATGCCATCACCAAATGGAGTAACCTGACTTCTAAGGGACAGAATGGTTCGGCGAAAGATTTTGTGGATACCGACTTCCCCGTCTTCCGTCTGGCCGATGCTTACCTGATGTATGCCGAAGCGGTGCTTCGCGGCGGCTCCGGCGGATCGGCGGCAACGGCCCTCCAGTATGTGAATGCCGTCAGGGAAAGGGCTTACAAGGATGTGAAAGGCCATATCGGTTCGGGTGACCTCAACCTCGACTTTATCCTCGACGAACGCGCCAGGGAACTTTACTGGGAGTGTCACCGCCGCAGCGACCTTATCCGTTTCGGAAAATTCACCGGCAACAGCTACCTCTGGGCCTGGAAAGGCGGAGTGAAAGATGGGACCGCCGTAGATGAAAAATTCAACCTCTTCCCGCTGGCTGCCTCCGATGTGGCGGCTAACCTGAACCTGAAGCAAAATGATAAATACTAAATATTAATCAGTGAAGACAATGAAAAGGTTATATAAAACAGTTCTTCTTTTCACAGGTATTCTCTTCCTGGCCTCCTGTGCCGAGGAAGAACGCGATCCGCAGATCTACCTGTTGAAGTTCCCCAACATCAGCTCGCCTTCAGGAACCAAAAGCTATATCCTTGAAGAGGCCAAAGCTGGTGATGTCATGGAGACCTACAGCTGGTCGAAGGCCGATTTTGGATTTCCTGCAGCTATTTCCTATACCCTTCAGTTTGCTGAAGACGGGAATAAATTTGCCACTCCGATGAATATTGCGGTAACCCAGGGGTTGCAGTATGCCCTTACCCAGGGGGAACTCAACCAGATGTTGCTGGCCAAGAATTACACCGCAGGACGGCAGTACAGTTTTGAAGGCCGGGTGAAGGCCTCGGTGGGTGAATATGCACCCCCCCAGTATTCTCAGATTTTCAAGTTCTCTGTGATCCCCTTCGAAACCAAGCTGCCTCCCCTTTTCCTGCTGGGTGATGCGACCATAGACGGTTGGGATAACAAAACCGACCAGGCGATGCCTTTCTGGTCGGTGGGCGTTTACGGGATTGTCACTCCCCTGAAAGCCAATGCCTATATCAAGGTGATCAAGACCCAGGGGGCTTGGGCGCCCCAGTGGGGTCAGGCCAGCGGCACCTGGGAATCGGGCACCCTGGCATACCGTCCTACGGAGAGCGTTGCCGACCCGGCAGCCATCCCCGGTCCGCCGGCCGACGGAGACTACCTGGTGGTGGTTAACATTGAGGCCCTCACCTACACGGTGACGGCCATGCCTGAGGTGGTTTACCTGGTGGGTGACGGCTGCAGCGCCGGATGGACGCCCACAGCGGGATTGCCCTTCACAAAGACGGCTCCCGGGAAGTACACCCTGACCACAGCGCTGAACGCTTCGTCGAACCTGAAGATCATGTACTCCAACAGCGGAGCGTGGGCACCCCAGTGGGGAACCGTGGCCGGTGCCAACAGCGCCATGGGAAAACTCTCCTTCCGTCCCAATGAAGGGGTAGCCGACCCGGCTTCCATACCCACACCGGCCACCGCAGGAACCTACAAGATCGAACTCGACTTCAGCGAGAATACCTACAGGATCACCCAATAGCTCCTGGTGATCCTCTTATAACCACAGAGAAAGCCGCGTATTTCACCGGAATTCTCTGTGGTTTTTTATTATCTTTAACCGTCACTTCCAATATTCAGGTCATGAAAACAAAAACCCTCTTTCTCTTGTTCGCGGTGTTCTTTCTCTTCACAGGGAATTTCGCTGTGGCCCAGATCACCACCAACCCGGCCCTGCCAGTGGCCACCAAAGGGGTCACCATCACCTTTGACTCTTCCGCAGAAGGACGGTTGGGGAGTTTCACAGGAGAACTGTATGCCCACACCGGCGTGATCCTCGCAGGCAGCAGCGAATGGCAGCATGTGATCGGCGACTGGGCCAACAACACCAACCAGCCCAAGCTGACCCACAAAGGAGACGGCATTTACGAACTGGTCATCTCCCCCGATATCATGACCTATTATGGTGTTCCCTCCGGTGAAAAAGTGGTGAAGCTGGCCATGGTCTTCCGTTCAGCCAACTGGAACAACGACAGGAAACAAACCAATGACCTGTTTGTCGATGTCTATGAGGAAGGGCTTGTCGTTGCAGTAACTTCGCCCGATGAAGGCGCCATGGTCGATATAAGCGCTTCCTTTACCATCTCGGCGACCTCTTCGCAGGAGGCCACCCTGCGGTTGCTGGCCGGGGAAGAGGAACTGGCCCGGACCACGGGAAAGAGCATCACCCGCCAGCACGCCATTGCGGTTAGCGGATGGCAGTGGATCATCGCCGAAGCCGCCACCACGGAGAAAACGGTGCGCGACTCGGTGTGCATCTTTGTCAAGGAACCGGTGACAGTGGCTCCCAAGCCTGCCTCCTACCGGCAGGGGATCAACTATACGGGCGAAACTTCCGCTGCCCTGGCACTGTGGGCCCCCTATAAAGAGAATGTCTTCGTGCTGGGCGACTTCAACAACTGGGAGGTGAGCAACGCCTGCCAGATGAAAAAGGACGGCGACTGGTTCTGGCTTGACATCACCGGACTTACCGTCGGAACGCCTTACGTTTTTCAATACCTGATCGACGGACAGATCCGCATTGCCGATCCTTTTACTGAGCAGACCTGCGATCCCAACGACCAGTATATCAGCACGACCACCTATCCCGGACTGCCGGAATACCCTGTGGGGAAGGCCCAGGGGGTGGCGGCGGTGCTCCAAACCGGACAAACGCCCTACCTATGGGAGGTGGCCTCCTTCACCCCGCCGGCGAAAGACCGGCTGGTCATCTACGAACTGCTGATCCGTGATTTCACAACAGAACGCAGCTACCAGGCGGTCATCGGCAGGCTGGACTACCTGAAAGAGTTGGGTGTCAATGTTTTGGAGCTGATGCCCGTCAACGAGTTCGAAGGAAATCTGAGCTGGGGTTATAATCCCTCCTTTTATTTTGCCCCCGACAAGTATTATGGTTCCCGGAATGACCTGAAACGGCTGATTGACGAGGCCCACAAGCGGGGCATGGCTGTGGTGATCGACATGGTGCTCAACCACAGTTACGGGCAGAGCCCCCTGGTGCAGATGTACCTCGACCGTTCTTCCTGGAAGCCCACAGCTGAGAATCCCTGGTACAATACCCAACATAACTTTCAGAATCCCGATGCCCAGTGGGGGTACGATTTCAATCACGAGAGCATCGCTACCCGCCAGTTCATCGACAGCATCAACAGCTTCTGGATGAAGGAGTACAAGGTCGATGGATTCCGCTTCGACTTCACCAAGGGATTTTCTAACACGGTATATGGCCAGAACGACTGGGGGAGTGCCTACGATGCTTCCCGCATCGCCAACCTGAAGCGGATGGCCGACGAGATATGGCGCCGCAACCCCCATGCCCTGGTGATCTTTGAGCATCTCTCCGACAACAGCGAGGAAAAAGAGTTGGCGGCCCACGGCATCCTCCTCTGGGGAAACCAGCATTACGCTTATTCCGAAGCCGCCAGGGGGAACATTTCCGACCTGGGATGGGGATTCTATAAAAACCGCGGGTGGGAGTACCCCCATCTGATAACCTACATGGAAAGTCATGATGAGGAACGGATTGTGCTGGAATGCAAAAACGGGGGAAGAACGGAAGGCAGCTATAACATCAAACTGCTTCCCACCGCCCTTGACCGCGTGGAACTGGCCTCCCTCTTCATGCTTCCCCTGCCGGGGCCCAAGATGATCTGGCAGTTCGGGGAATTGGGGTATGACTATTCCATCAACACCTGTGACCTTCCCAGTGAGGTGAAGCCCGAATGCCGGCTGTCCCCCAAACCCGTCCTCTGGAATTATTTCACCAACGAGAACCGGAAGGACCTGTACAAAATGATGGGGCGCCTCAACTATCTGAAAGTCAATTATGATGAGTTCTCGTCGGGCAGCACCTATACGGGGAGCCTCAACGGAGAGGTGAAATGGTATCGGCTGAGCAGCGGAAACGGTCATGTTGTGGCCGTCGGAAATTTCGCCACCTCCTCACGATCGATTACCCTGGATTTTCCGGTCACCGGCACGTGGAACGATTATTTTTCGGGGACGGACTATCCAGTGACCGGATCAACGCAGAACATCACCCTGGGAGCCGGGGAATTCAGGCTTTTTTCCACGCGGGAATTTGCTGACCCCTTCACTCCCGATGCCATTCCTTACGGGGAACGCAAAACAGGCCCGTTTATCTTCTACCCCAATCCGGCCGGGGAAACTGTTTCTGTCAGGTCGGAAAATCCGATCGGTGTGGTGTTCATTCTGAATATTTCGGGACAGGTGGTCTTCCAGGGTGATTTTTCGGGCAGTCGTAAAGCTGAAATCCCTGTGGAACATCTGGCACCGGGATTGTATCTCATTCAGTCGGGGGGTGAAAACCTTTCGAAGCCTGAGAAATTGCTGATTTATTAGACTTTGGAGGATATTTTTGCGGCGATGGATTCCACTTTACGGAATACCCGGAAAAAGTTGCCGCCCCATATTTTGGCTATATCATTTTCCGAATAGCCTCTTTTCAGGAGTTCCCGGGTTATGTTGGGAAACTCACTGACATCGTTACACCCCGCCAGCCCGCCCCCGCCGTCAAAATCACTGCCGATACCTACATGGTTGATTCCCACCAGGGAGACCACGTGGTCGATATGGTCGACATAATCGGCCACTGAGGGAAGGTCTTTGGGGTATTTCTCCCGCATTTCTGTCCACTCCTTTCTGAAGGCCGCCAGGCCGGCTTCGGAGAGGGTGTCCTTTACGGCATCATATTTTTCCCGCATTTCCCGCTCCAGCCGGTATCGCTCATTATTTACATCGGGGTCTCTGATGTACTCGTCAAGGAGACAGATCTGTATGACCCCTCCGTTACGCGCCAGCGCCCTGATCATATCGTCCGACATGTTTCGCTGATGACGGGCAAGGGCTCTTACGCTGCTGTGCGAGGCAATCACGGGAGCAAGGCTGATGGATATCACATCAAAGAATGATTTGTCGGAAATGTGGGAGACATCGATGATCATCCCCAGCCGGTTCATTTCCATGATCACCAGCCTGCCGAAATGACTCAGTCCGTTGTGTTCAGGCTTTGCCCGATCGGAAGAAGAGTCGCAGATATCATTGTGGTAACTGTGGCATAAGGTGATGTAGCGGATCCCTTTGCGGTAAAACTCCTCCACCCGGCTGAGCTCTTTCCCCAGCGGAAATCCGTTTTCCAAACCCAGGTATATCGCACGTCTCCCGCTTTTTTCCATTATAAGTGCATCCTCTGCATTGCGTGCAATCCCGGCAAGATCTCCATACCGGCCAATGACTGCCACCGTGGTGTCAATCATTTCGTGGGCAAGGTCATAAGCCGACCTCGTGTTCGTTTCCGTCCTGGCTTGCTGGGAGATGAATATGGCAAAAAACATGGCATCCAATCCCCCTTCCTTCATCCGGGGCAAATCGACTTTTCCCGTATTATTCCTTCTGCCAACGTCGAAATTCCGCTTCAGCATGTTCATCGGGGTATCACAATGGGTATCGATGGTCAGTGACTTCTCATGAACCCGGAGAACCTCTTTCTCCGTCAGGTCGGCCCTGTTTTGTGCGCTGCCAGGCCATACCCCGGCCATGATGATCATTCCGGCGCACCACAATGATTTGAAAATCCTTGTTTTCCCCATATGCAACTTGTGTTCCCCTGTTCTTTTGAAACTCCCCTCAGCAGAGCAGCGGGGCATCCGATTCCGTAAAGGACTTCTCTGTTGTCTTACTCGCTAACCCCCCCGCAGAGGCGACGGGGAAACGAATCCCGGAAATCAATATTTCACTCTATAGCCCGATATTCCTCTGCAAAGATGTCCTTCTGAGGTAACACCCTCCACTACGATCTTCATGTCGCCGATGTCATCGCTCTGATAAAACGCTGCTGTGGCAACACCTGAAGAATCGGTTTTTAAAATGGGATTCCAGTAAAGGGTATTCCTGTGATCCTCTTTAATTTCAGCCAGAGGAGTCTCCTCGTAGCTGGGAGTGTAGAATTTGCGCGACACCGAATACCCGATGATCCGTGCTCCTTCCATATGTTCGCTCTTTTTGGGGGTACTTATAAATCTGCCACCCCGGTTGGCATAGAAAAAGAGAATCCCTCCCGCGTAGTTTACACCTGCAAAAATCCCTGACCTTACATACTCCACTTTGTCAAACCACTGGCTTGGAAGTGAGGCTACAATACCCATCCTGTCTTCCATCCCATCCATGTAAATTTTTAGCTTATTCCCCCTTGCGTAAAAGGTCTTCGTTTTTTCTTCATAGATAACACCGGGTATTTTTCCTTCTATATAGTCAAAAATGTTTGCCGGCGCATCATTGCTTTTTGCAAGGTCCAGAACAAAATCGGCTTCCAGGTAAATCCGCGGGTGTCCATCGTCTTTATAGGTTTTGCGTGCCGTAACATTCACTTCGCCAATTAACACGGTATCATTTACACTCCATTTTTTCCATCCGGCATTTCGGGTGGGTTCGACGATGGTGCCGGGGATCGTCCTGGAAGCCTCCTTCCGGTAAACGCTGAATTGAGGAAGATATCCTGATTTGGGGGAAATGGTCGAACTCGAATCTATTTCTATGTAAGCTGACTGTTTCCCGTTCCTGGTTTTTGCCTCCAGGGACACATAGACCGTATCATAAAAAAAGAGATCGGAAAAAACAAACTTTCCCAGGGAGTCGGTTTTCTCCTTATATACCCCCAGTAAGCTTTTCAGCGTGATCATGGTGACTTCGCCGTTGACCACCGGCCTATGAGTATTGGCCGAAATGACTCTCCCCCTCAATTCCAGGGATGGTTCGGGCTGGTAATCAATTTCCGGAAAGGAATCTCCCAGGATCTCCTTCCATTCAAATTCGCGATACCCATGGGTCATCATCACATGATCCAGCGCCACCAAAGTAGTAATACTGTCATCCTTAAAATAATAGGCCGGATCTTCGATGATCCCCTTCAATTCGGAGTTTAGCAGGAAATGGGTGAATATGTTGCCGGGATGCTCTTCCTTATTCAAAATGGCCGGGGTATTGAAAACCGACATGGAAAGGTTTGTAAGGCATGGCATTCCCTGGTCCGTAAAGGCAGCCACTCCTATTTTTATTGGTTCTCTTCGTTTATATTCCGTTTTGTCTGTCTTAATAACCAGATGAACGACATTCACGTGGTTGTTAAAAACCAGTCTTTCACAAACAGGGATAAGTCTGGAATCGAACAGGGTGAATTTTATGATTCCTCCGGGCAGTTTGTTTTTCTTTAATTCGAAGGAGGTGGTCTCTTGTTGGATGGCAAACTGTTCATGATGACAAACCTCGCCTCCGCTTTGTGCGACAAGGAGGTATTCCGGTGCCAGTTCCTTATCTGAATCGGGGAATTTCCGGATGACCTGAATTTCAATCCTCGCCGGGTCCAGCGCATTGGCTGTTAGGATAACGCCCTCATCCCCGGGCTTCGGGAGGTCGGTTTTCTTTACAAGGTCATCTCCGAAAATCACTTCGGCGGTGTACTTCTTCCCCTTTACCGGCACGATCGTAAAACAGCCTGTTCCCTGGTGATGACTTTTAATTTCAACGACCCTGTTGCCTGATTCGTCGATAACCGCCCCTCTGAGATCAATCCCTTTCCCCTGTTTGTCGACCGCCTTGAAAGCGACTTTGTTGGGTATTCCGGTCACAAAGGTCCCCCCTTCCGGGAAAAATTGCAGGTCAATATCCCTCACTCGCAATTCTGTCGTTTCAGGCACAAGCTTTTTGTCCCGTCCGTTCCATATCAACAGGTTTTTCCTGAAAAACCATACTTCATCGAAGTTGCGCATCCAGTTTGTGTAGGCTCTGACCTGATACATGCCTCCGGGAAGTGAATCGGGCAGGTGTATGTCGCCGTATGCCAGGCCATCCTCAATCCAGGCCAGGTTTTTGCTAACCACCTGCCCCGAAGTGTTGATTATTTCAACATACAGATTACACTCATTAACTGGAGAACCTTTTACATAGGCCTTGAACCAGAGGTCATCGTTGGCAAAATAGGACGGCCGGTCCAGATGCAGGTAAACTCTTTCCTGGGGAAAACGAAGATTAAAAAGGTTGGTTTTGGCAATCAACGACTGGATTTCCTTTTCCGGAATTGAAGAGGTCATAAATCCCGGGATCAAAAGCACCAGGGCTAAGAAAAAGGCCGGGAGAGACAATTTCTTGTAAATTCTCATATTTTAAGTCCGGGATAGTATGATTGATGCTGAAAAGGCTGTAACTCTATTTCCGGTCAAACGCAAAGTTATATCAGTTTGGTTATAAATGTTTCTTCCGCACTGATTAATATCAGCAATAGCGTGTATTATTCTCCGGTAATTTTCCGGGCGAAACCGTGCAGATCCAAGCCGTTGAAATTCCCGGAGCTCATTAGCAACAGGTTGGCGTTTTCCCATCTTTTGGTTTCCAGGGTGGCGAAGAGGGCTTCCGCATCGGTGGTTACCCTCAATCCGGGTGTTCCGAAGCCTTCAGACACCATTTCGGAGGTGATGGGTTCCAGTTTTTTATGTTCCACGGTATGCGGGTTGAAATAGACATACGCTTCATCGGCGTCGTTCATGGTATGGTGGTAGTGGGGGAGGAACTCCTTTTTCAGGGAGCTGAAGGTGTGGAGCTCCATGCAGGCAATGAGCCGTCGGCCGGGGAATTGGTTTTTGACGGCTCGGGTGGTGGCTTTCAGTTTGGAAGGGGAGTGGGCGAAATCCCTGAAAACCGCGGTGGTGCTATTTTCCGCCAAAACCTCCAGCCGCCTGGCAGCTCCGGTGAAAGTGCCTATGGACTGGTAAAACCGCTCATCCCCGACCCCCAGGGCGTGGCATACCGCCTGGGCTGCCGAGATGTTCTGCAGGTTGTGCTCTCCGAAAATCCTCAGGGGTATCCTTTCATCGCCGGAAATCAGGAAGGTCTGCTGTCCGCGGACTTCTGCCGGGTGGGCCTGGTATTCCGTGCAGGTGATATGGCGTTGGGCGGCGGCAATCTCCCGGAGAAGGGGATCCCCATTGAAATAGAACAGCCTTCCTCCCGGCTCGATGAGCTCCGCAAACCTGCGGAACTGTTCCACATAGTTTTCAAAGGTGGGAAACACGTTGATATGGTCCCAGGCAATGCCGCTCAATACCCCGATATGGGGATGGTAGAGGTGGAATTTGGGTCTCCGGTCCTCCGGGGAGGAGAGGTATTCATCACCTTCAAAGACGGCGATACGGGAGTCGTTGCTGAGTCCGACCATGGTGTCGAACCCGTCGAGTTGTGCGCCCACCATGTAATCGAAGGCCATGCCGCTCTCCCTGAGGACGTGCATGATCATGGAGGTGATGGTGGTCTTTCCATGGCTGCCGCCGATCACCACCCGGATTTTGTCTCGGGTCTGCTCATAGAGAAATTCCGGGTAAGAGAGGATTTTCACTCCGAGTTCGCGGGCCCTGACAAGTTCGGGGTTATCACCGCGGGCGTGCATGCCCAGAACAATGGCATCGAGGCCGGCGGTGATTTTCGCAGGAAACCACCCCGGGGCTTCGGGCAGAAGTCCGCAGGCCGCCAGCCTGCTTCTGGAGGGTTCCACGATTTCATCGTCAGAACCGGTCACCGTAAATCCTTTTTTGTACAGGGCCAGGGCCAGGTTGTGCATGGCACTCCCACCGATGGCAATGAAATGGATCTTCATCATATATTATGTAACCTGTTTACTGCCGGTGTCAGTTCCCCTTCCCCTCCTTGACGAACCCGGTCATTTGATTCCATTCCGCGAAGAAATCAGAATGCCCGGGAAACCTATGCTATTACACTCCTCTCACACGCATGCGCAAAGAAAAGAGGTTTTCCGATGCGGTGATGAAAAGGGTTTTCCGGTCGGCACCTCCGAAGCATACGTTGGCGGTCCAGGGGGCTTCCACGGGGATGTGTGCGATCTTTTCCCCTTTCTTATTGAAAACCGTGACCCCTTTGCCGGTCAGATAGATATTCCCTTTGTTGTCGATGGTCATGCCGTCGGATCCCATGGGGGCAAAGAGGGTCCTGCCACTCAGGCTGCCGTCGGGGGAGATCCTGTAGCGGTAAGTTTTCCCGTCGCCAATATCAGCCACATAGAGGGTTTTCCCGTCGGGCGTGCCGATAATGCCATTGGGTTGTTTCAGGTCAGTGGCTACCCTGACGGGGACCTGGCTTCCCGGGGCCAGAAAGTATACATGCTGTCCGTCAAGTTGCGAGGTTTTATCCCTGCCCGTCCACCAGGGACGGGGATAGAGCGGGTCGGTGAAATAGATTCCTCCGCCGGGACTGACCCAGAGGTCGTTGGGGCCGTTGAGGCGTTTGCCTTCATAACTGCTGATGAGGATGGTGCGTTCTCCTGACGGGAAGATCTTCCAGAGTTCGTTTTTACCGTCGGAACAGGAGATCAGGTTTCCGTCGCCGTCGAAAAAGAGACCGTTTGCACGGCCGCAGTCGCCGCAGAATTCCTTCAGCACCCCCCCGGTCGTCCAGATATAAATTTTGTCGTTGTTCTGATCGGTGAAATAGACATTACCCGCCTTGTCGGTGGCAGGTCCTTCGGTGAAACCAAAATGGCCGGCAAGCAGGACCGGCTTTGCACCCCTGGCGACAATCCCGTTGTTTTTCTGTGCCGGAAGGGAAAGCGAAACTGCTGCCAGGGCCATCAGTAACAGTATCTTTTTGTTCATGGTAGTGAATTAAAGATGGTTAATCTATCTATCTTTCTGTTTCCGGATTTTTTAACGGTTTACTTTCTCCATCCACCCTGTTTCTTCGGGTGAAGCAGGAATACGGGGTGCCAGAATCTTTGCCGGGGTGTAACGTCTGGCTTCCCGCCGTGACAACTGGTGGCTCCAGGGAATCCTGTCATGGGTGGCTGCTCCGGGGCCGTAATTTTGATATTCCGCATAAAAAGCGGTTTTATCCCTTTCCGTGCCGCTCCAGTTGGACCACCCTTCGGGAACGATGTGGCTACCCATTTCGCAGCCGAGGAATACCGTCCGGGCAAAATCACGCCACGGGCGGCCCAGATGAACGGCGGTGACCCCCTCGTCAGCGGTCAGCCGGCAGCGGAGAAAGACGTATCCGAAGGGGGTTCCCTCCGGGGTGCTGGCCGCGGTGATGTAAGAGTCGCTTTTGCTGTGGAGGGTGCACCCTTCAAACAGGGCGGTGGCCGCCCCGAAAATAAAATCGGTGGTTCCTTCGATGGTGCAATTCTGAAAATATTGCCGGCTGTTGTTCCCGGCAGCATAGAGGGTATCCTGGTTCCCCAGGATCAGGCAGTTGCGGAAGACACAGCGGTCTCCTTCAACATGAAGGGCTACGGCCTGGCCCACCCGACCGGCACTGTTTTCGATGGTGAGATTTTCGGCGACAAAATCGTCGGCTTCCACCTTGAGTGTCCAGGTGTAGAATGTGCTGTTGCGTCCCCTGTCCATCTTTCCGAAGTGGTCATCCCAGGTGATGACGGTTCCTGCGGCACTCTCCCCGATCAGGGAAAGCTTCGTATTGCACGAGGCAACAGTTACCTTTTCACGGTAGATCCCGTTTCTGATGAAAATGGTGACCCGCATGTCGGGAAACGCCTTGGCGGCATCAATGGCCGACTGGATGGTCGTGAAATCACCCCTCCCGTCCTGTGCCACCGTCATCTCAAACCGGTCCTGTCCACAAACTCCCGGAATGTAAAACAGCAGGAGAACGTACAGGGGAATAAGACTTTTTAGTTTCATATTATGATATGTCACTCCCGTTCTGCCTTTGCCCACTTTATTTTATATGTCCAGTTGTTCTTTAAAGAATGCCATCCTGATTTCATTCCAGTTATGGGGCACGCTGTGGCCTTGGTCGGGAAAGATATAATATCCCTTTTCGGAGGTCACCTGGTTGTAAACGGCGAAGTTGGTATGGGGCGGACAAACGTCGTCCTGAAGACCTACGGCCATCAGGATGGGGCATTGGATCATGGGGGCCAGGTTTTTCACATCAAAGAAAGAGAGCAGCTGGTAGATATCCTCCCATGATTTGTCAGGATTTTCTTTAAGGTAATCTGTAAATGTGCTGACTGGCCAGGGTGCGATTTTAAAATAATCGCGGTAGTCGCTCAAAAAGGGAATGGTAGGTGCGGCGGCTTTGATACGGTCATCGAGGGCACAGGCGGCCAGGGTGAATGCCCCTCCCTGGCTGCCTCCTTCGGCCACGATCTTTTCCGCGTCGATTTCAGGTCTTGACGCTACGAAGTCAATGGCCCGCAACAGGTCCATGAAAGCTCCCCGGTAATAGTAATTCTCCTGGCTGTCAAGGCCATGCAGGATCCAGTCGCCATAGGTGTTGGTGGCTTTCTGGATGCCCTGTCCGCGTGTCGACAGGACGAATTCGGCAAAATCGGGATTGTTATCCCCGCCGGGCAGCCAGGGATCTGAGCCATACCCCATATAGCTGATGATCACCGGGAATTTCCCCGGCACTTTGGGCACAGCATAATAGCCTTCAATAGTAACATCCCCCAGCGACTGCATCGTCACCTGGTACAGATCACGCACGCTGCCCGATTTTTCTTTCAGCAGGGTCATCCTGAAGTTGGGCTTCACCTGGTCGAGTTCGGCACGGGTAGTTTGCCAGAATTCTGCAAATCCGGGGAGGGTATCGACGGGACTGACGATCTTTTCGGGTTCGTAGCCGATGTTGAATTTCACCTCTTCTCCCTTGATGCCCTCCTTTTCAGCCCAGGCGGTACAACGGTAAAAGCCGGGTGCCGGAATGTCGACGTCGAAGAGGGCCAGTCCGCTCTGATCCTGTTTGATTTTCAGAACTTTTGATGTTTCGGAAACCGGCTGGTAGTCATCGGTGGTCATCTTCAGTCCTATGGTGATTTTTACATTTTTCCCCAGCTGATTTTCCGTGGCTAACCCGATGGTGGCCCTGGGGGTCCCCTCAAATACCCAGTCCTCATCGGTTATGCGGACTGTCAGGGGGAGTTGGTATACTTCCGTCAAGGGATTGATGGTGAGGGCTTCTGAAATCACCCCGCCACCGCCACCTCCGTCATAAACCCTGATCGCGACAAGGTTTTTCTCTCCCGGCTTCACCAATTCAGCAGGGACCACATACCGCCGTTTCACACCGTACTTGCTGACATAGTCAGGAGGCATGGAGCCGGTGGAACCGATCAAGGTCCCGTTGAACCACAACTCATCAGCATCGTCGGCATTGGCGTAACTGATGACCAGTCCGCAATTACCGGCCACCGGTGCACTGAATGATGCCGGGATGTCTATCATCTGCCGGTACCACCCGAAACCGTCGTATCCCGGAAATCCCTGTTCTTCCCAGGTTTTGGTGACTGATATCCGGGACCAATCCGAATCATCGAAGGAAGGCTGAGCCCACAGGGTATCGTCACCCGTGGCAAATGCCCACTGATCGGTGACATTCAGGGGCGTAAGGTCAGTGGAAATACGCTGACCGCATCCTGCCAGAACCAGGATCAATAGAAATGCTCTAAACTTCTTCATATGTAAAAATTATTGCGTTGTATTAATTCTCTGCTTCAAATCACTGTTCTTTCCTTGACACGCCACAAAAGAAACTATATATAGTTGCAAAAACAAAATTTTATTTGATTGGTAGCTGGCATATTTCATTTCTTACGGGAAAAAATCAGTTTCTTTACATTTTGGAACCATAAAATCGGCCTACTAATGAAGAAATCGCTACTTATTCTGACTGCAGCGTGGCTGTTTATGATGCTGAGCCCTTCGGAAGCATCCGGGCGGAGATTTAAAAAGATTTTTAACGGGAAGAATCTCGACGGCTGGGTGATTCACGGCACCGAGAAGTGGTATGTGGAAAAGGGAAAGCTGGTGTGTGAAAGCGGTCCCGACAAGCAGTACGGTTATCTCTCCACGGAAAAGGATTATTACAATTTTGAACTGGAGGTGCAATTCCTTCAAATGGCCGACGGGAACAGCGGGGTCTTTTTCCGTTCCACTTTTGAAGGGACCATCGTTTCGGGCTGGCAGGTGGAGGTGGCTCCCCCCAACCACGACACCGGCGGGATTTATGAATCCTATGGCCGGGGGTGGCTGGTTCAGATCCCTGATGAGAAGGAGAACATTCTGAAAATGGGAAAATGGAACAAGCTGAGAATCATGGCGGTTGATGGACGAATCACCACCTGGCTCAATGGTCGGCAGATGGTTGACATCACCGATGACAAAATTGCACAGGGGAGGGGAGCCATTGCCCTGCAGATCCATGACGGGGGTGGCATCAAGGTCTACTGGAAAAATCTCAGGATCAGGGAGCTATAAGTCACAGGTCTCATGATCCCTCCGGCTCTGCCTGAAGCTGTTGATATAGAGCCTCCTGGGTACTTAGCCTTGACCTGCCATACTGCTGTTCCGACAGCCCTGAATCTTAATCTCAACCTCAGAATGTCCAGGTGATTTTAGCTCCCAGCATGCGGGGTGCTCCGGGGATGAAGGTGGGGATGCCGAACATGGCGCCCGTATTTCCGGCGCTGATCAAATATTTCTCATCCAGCAGGTTGCTCCCGGTAACGGAGAGGATCACCGAGGGATTCTCCAGCATAAACCCTGCCGTGGCGTTGACCATGCCAAAAGCTTTCTGTTCCAGCCCGGCTGTATTGGCATCTTCAAACCAGACATGGCTTTTCCAGCTCCAGGAGGGAACGGCGAAAAGCCGGAATCCCTTGTAAAGTTTTACTTTGGCATTGATTCCGGCGGTATAGCTATGTTCCGGGGTCAGCCGGAAGGTGTTTCCCGCAAATTCCTGGGCATTTCCCTGACTGTCGATGGAGTCAAAACGGGCGTGGATCCATGCATAGTTTCCAAAAAGGTCAATGTTTTTCAGCAGGGCGATTTTCAGGGAGCCCTCCACACCGTAGGAGGTAGCTTTCCCGGCATCCCTTACCAGGTAGGTGTTGCCGACCCAGGCGTTGGTCTGAAAATCGCTGAAGAGCTGGTAAAAGCCGGTGACATCGGCCCACAGGCGTTGCGCCACGGAAGTTTTGAAGCCGGCATCGAAGTTGTTCAGGGTTTCCTGGTTCATGATTTCGCGTTCTCCGGCCGAGTTGAACTGGATGACGTTGGGTCTTCTCCCTTTCGCGTAACCAGCAAAAAAATTGGCATTTTCATTAAGGTCGTATTTCAGGACGGCGCGGTAGGTCAGGGCAATACCTGAGGTTTTGGCTTCGCTTTTCGCCGCCGGCCTAAAAAACAGGTTGGGGCTCATGCCGGTAAGCATTCCCAGCGTCGAGGGGGTTTCCCCGGTCATGCGCGATTCATTGGTGAGTTTAAACCGTTCGTAGGTTCCCCGGATCCCCCCCGTCAAATGAAGCCGTTCGGTCATCCGCCATGTGGCATCGGCGAAAGCGTCGATGGCCTGGTTAAGGGCGCCGCTCAGGTTTTCCTCGCTGTGGGAGGCAGGAAGGGCCAGGCCTCCCAAAGGTCCCAGTTGTGGATCAGGGGGCAGGGCAGTCATGGGTACCGGGGTGCCTTCGGAGTTCACCATCAATTTGGGAATTCCCATCAGCAGGTAGCTCATGTATTGTTCGTCGGGACTGAACCAGTAGTTCTGCTTTGCTCTTTCCCGCCAGTAGCTGACCCCTGCAAATCCGTTGATCCGGCTCCTCAGGGAGAAATTGTACCGCAATTCCTGGTTGAATTGCCTAACGTCGATTTTTTCCGCCATATCGATGGCCGGGGCGGCCGTGCCATCCCCATCCCACCGGGAGTCGGCATAGTTCGTCATATAGGACGTTGTGGAACTAAGGTAATTGTTTTCATTCCTGAATCGTTTGATTTCCAGGGACGTTCCGGAGATGTCGCGATAGTTACCCAGGTTTTTCCCCTGTTCCAGGGAAGCTTCGTACTGAAAAATATCGGTGCTGCCGTTGGTATTGGGGAGTTGTTTGCTCATAAATGCCGTTCCAGGATAGTCGTCCTGCTGGTAGTTCACCACCAGGTCGACGCGGGTGTTCCAGAAGGGGAGGTATCTGAGGGAGACCCTTGCTCCCAGGGTATTTTCCCCGTTGAGGGTTCCTCCGAAGCTGTTTTTCACATAGCCCTCGCGGGTGGTGTAGATTCCGGAGACCCTGGCGAAGAGTTTTCCGGGAAGTACCGTACCATTGACGGCTCCCTGGTATTCCTGCATTCCATATTCTCCCGCTCCTGCCGAAAGGTATCCCTGGGAACCGGCGACAGCCTTTTTCGTGACGTAGTGGATCACTCCGGCCTGTGCCCCGCGGCCGAAGAGCGTTCCTTGCGGTCCACGGAGGACTTCCACTCTTTCCATGTCGTAGAGTTCCGCCGAGGCCAGGGAGGGCCGGCTGACGGGTGTGTTGTTGTAATAGACCGATACGCGGGGCTGGGCGCTCAGCGAGACCTCATCGCTGGTCAACCCGCGGATCACATAATTGGGACGGTGGGGCGTCTGCTCCCTGACAGTGAGCCCGGGTACAAATTCCGCCAGTTGAGATAGCTCCCTGATGTTGTTCGCTGTCATCATGGAGGAACTCACCGCGGTAATGCCCGAAGGGATTTCCAGGAGCTGCTGTTCCCGCTGCTGGGAAGTCACGGTAACGGGCTCCAGGGCCACTTCTTCCCGGTCGAGGGTGAAGTAAATGTCGTTGTTGCCCTCCCGGAGCTGGTAATCAATGATCTTGGTCCTGTACCCCACGAAGGAGGCCTGGATGGAGATGATGCCGGTAGTCAATCCTTTCATGAAATATTCCCCCTCTTCGTTGGTGCTTACCCCGATACGGGTTCCCCTGACCACCACGGAAGCGCCTGCCAGTACCTCACTGTCGGCATTGTGTACCCTGCCGTGCACCAATACCGGCGGAAGTTCCCGGTTTTCCTGCTCTGTCTGACGGTATTTCCGTTTCACTCGCTTCCCCTGTTTTGCCTGCCCAGTCACCCCAAAAACGACCGCTGTCAGCAGAATTGCCAAAATCACTCTTTTCATACCTATGTATGTTGTTTAATATATTGTTCTTCAACTATATATAGCAGTCGCCCTATCCGCACTTCACTCCCATGGAGTTGGCTTCGCGTTGCTGTGCCGAACTTCGTTTCGCATGGAGCTAATATACATGCCCTTTTGTGGTCGAAGCACCATGCTCGTTTCATACTTCAGAAATTTGAATAAAGAACAGTTTAACCCCTACCATCGTACATAACTCTCCGGAACGGGGGTTATTCCCCGCCAATGGTGAAAACAGGCAGTTGTAAAGAAAGAGAAAGCCGGTCCATCGCCTCCCGGGCTTCTTCCTTCTCCCTGCATTTTTTCAGGGCGAACAGCGGTTTGTTTTTTTTGTCCAGGATGAAGATGCGGAAATCTCTTTCCTCGGAAATTTTCTGTTTGTTGGAAAGGCTGTACACTGAAAAACGGCGATATACGGGGATCAGGGTGAGTCCCTTGAAATCGCCGGCGGACTGCCATGTGCCCAGCGGGATGAATCCCAGAATTACGGTCGCCGGGCGGATCCTTCGCCGTGCCACGTCGATATGGGTTTCGTCGGTGGCGGTAGCCAGAAAAATCCCGGCCAGCAGGAGGAGGATCCCCACCGGCGATCTGAAAGCGAACATTCCGGCAATGAACAGCAGAATGCCGGCAAAAGCCGCATAAGGCCCGAATGCCTTTCCCAGTTTATTCCGTTCGACCATCTTTTAATCTATTCGGGATGAAGGATGCAGTGCCCTGGTCAAAAAAAGAGGCTGTCCCGGTTCTGTAGGACAACCTCCTGGTTTACAGGAGCACCGAATTGATTGATTTTGATTAATCATGTAAAGTGTTTCTGCGCTTCCTGCAAAATAAAAACGGAATATCCCAGGTTTTATTGCACAAGGTGTAATCTTACAAATACCCCGTCACCAGAATGATCAACTTTGTGCCGAACCATCTTTGGCACTGGTATTCAGGACGGCATTTCGGTACATGGCGCCATCGGGACAGCGGGAAGCGATGGAGGTTGATCTGCCGGGCAAAGGCTTGGCGTAAATATTGTCAGAGGCAGTGTTTCCCCATAAAAAATCCCGGGGCCTCTGCCCCGGGATCCAACTAAACCTAACTAAACCAAACTTATGAAAAAACAGCACTGGGCTGATGAAGTCTTTTTATATTTAATAACGTATATTTTTATAAATTGTTTTCATGGCTTTGAAATATTTTCAATTTCCCTTTCTCTTCTTATGGTAACAAATACCATGCCATAATTGTGTAAGGTTTTGGGTTTGATTGAAGAAATAATCCGGATAGAAAAAATAGATATATTTGCGCTAATTTTTCTCAGGATCACGCCAATTCAAAGTTTCAGATGAACAATATTCGCAATTTTTGCATCATTGCCCATATTGACCACGGCAAAAGCACGCTGGCCGACCGGTTGCTGCAGATTACCAACACGGTATCGGAGCGGGATATGCACGACCAGGTGCTCGACAGCATGGAATTGGAGCAGGAAAGGGGCATTACGATAAAAAGCCATGCCATTCAGATGGATTATGAATTGGATGGGCTCAGGTACAAGCTGAATCTGATTGATACCCCGGGGCACGTCGATTTTTCGTACGAGGTGTCCCGCTCGATTGCGGCGTGTGAAGGAGCTTTGCTGATCATAGATGCCAGCCAGGGGATCCAGGCGCAGACGATTTCGAACCTGTATCAGGCTCTGGAACATGACCTGGAGATCATTCCCGTCATGAACAAGATGGATAAGGAGAGTGCCATGCCCGATAAGGTGTCGGAACAGATCATTGACCTGATCGGATGTGATCATGACGATATCATTGAAGCGAGCGGAAAGACCGGGATGGGGGTGGATAAAATCCTGCGCAGGATTGTGGAGCGGATTCCCCCCCCCAAGGGAGACCCTGAAGCACCGCTCCAGGCCCTGATCTTTGATTCCGTATTCAATACTTTCAGGGGGGTGATTGCCTACTTCAAGATTGCCAACGGGGAGATCCGCAAAGGGGACTTGGTAAAATTTGTGGCTACCAAAAAGGAGTACATTGCCGACGAAGTCGGCATCCTGCGGCTGGGGATGGAATCCCGTGATATCCTCAGCGCCGGCGATGTGGGATACATCATTTCGGGGATTAAAACCGCCAGGGAAGTCAAGGTAGGAGATACCATCACCCATGTCAGACGGCCCTGTGAAGCTGCCATTGAAGGCTTTGAAGAGGTGAAGCCGATGGTGTTTGCCGGGATCTACCCGATCGATTCTGACGATTACGAAGATTTGCGCAATGCCATGGACAAACTGCAGTTAAACGACGCATCCCTTACCTTTGAGCCGGAATCGTCGGTGGCGTTGGGCTTCGGCTTCCGCTGCGGCTTTCTGGGATTGCTCCACATGGAGATTATTCAGGATCGGCTGGAACGCGAATTCGACATGAATGTGATCACCACCGTTCCCAACGTTTCCTATCAACTGCTCCTGACTAACGGCGAAACCCTCCGGGTCTACAATCCCTCGGGAATGCCGGCTACCACCGTCATTGACACCATCGAGGAACCCTATATCAGGGCCAGCATCATCACTGCTTCGGAATATATCGGCTCCATCATGACACTATGTTTGGATAAAAGAGGGAACCTGATCAGCCAAAGCTACCTAACCGCTGAAAGGGTGGAACTGATTTTTGACATGCCCCTGGGGGAGATCGTATTTGATTTTTATGATAAACTGAAAAGCATATCGAGAGGTTATGCCTCTTTTGATTACCATATTCACGATTTCAGGCCGGCTCGGCTGGTGAGACTAGATATTCTGCTGAACGGGGAAATGGTAGACGCCCTCTCCACCCTGATCCACTTCGACAATGCCTATACTTTCGGCAGGAGGATGTGTGAAAAACTCCGGGAGCTGATTCCCCGCCAACAGTTTGATGTGGCTATCCAGGCAGCCATCGGAGGAAAAATCATTGCCCGGGAAACCGTGAAAGCAGTCAGGAAAGATGTTACTGCCAAGTGTTACGGTGGTGATATCACCCGGAAGCGGAAACTGCTGGAAAAGCAGAAAAAGGGGAAAAAGCGGATGAAACAGGTTGGGAATGTGGAAGTTCCTCAGAAAGCCTTTCTGGCGGTGCTAAAACTCGACTGAACATCTCCGGAAAGATGTTTCTCCGGGGATGGCCTGCCGGAAATTCCTACATGATCAGCTTGTATCCTTTGCCGTGAACGTTGATGATCTCAACCGACGGTTCCTCCTTCAGATGTTTGCGGAGCTTGGTGATGTATACGTCCATGCTGCGTGCGTTGAAATAGTTGTCATCGATCCATATCGATTTCAGGGCGAAATTGCGCTCCAGGACTTTGTTGGTATTCTGGCAGAGCAGTTTCAGCAATTCAGCCTCCTTGGTGGTGAGTTTTACCACCTCCTCCTCGCTGGTAAGGGTTTGTTTCCTGGCGTCGAAGGTAAAACGCCCCAGCTTGTAAATCTGTTGCCCGGCAACCTGCGATTCAGGAACAGTACGCCGCAGAATGGCTTCCAGCCTGAAAAGCAACTCCTCCATACTGAAAGGTTTGGTTATGTAATCGTCGGCACCCAGTTTGAACCCCTCAATGACATCATCTTTCAGATTTTTGGCCGTCAGGAAAATGATGGGAACATCGGCCGAAATCATCCTGATCTCTTTTGCCAGGGTAAAGCCATCCTTTTTCGGCATCATGATGTCAAGAATGCAAATATCGTAATGGTCTTTGTTGAATCCTTTAAAGGCTGCCTCGCCGTCAGGGAAGAGCACAGCATCGTACCCTTTGGCGATCAGGTATTCTTTCAGAAGGAGACCCAGGTTCTCATCGTCTTCAGCCAACAGCAGTTTTACTTTTTGTTCCATGATTGTTTTTATTGTTAATGGGAAAATAGATACTGAATTTTGTTCCTTTGTTCACGGCGCTGTCAACAATTATTTTGCCGTTGTGGGCTTCCACGATCTTTTTTACATAACTTAAGCCCAGCCCGAATCCTTTCACATTGTGCAGATTCCCGGTAGGCACCCGGTAAAAACGCTCAAAGATCTGATCCTGATGTTCCCTGGAGATGCCTATCCCTTTGTCTCTGACTGACAAAATGACCGATCCCCTGGAGGATTCTGTGGTTACGCTGATTTCCGGGGTATTATTGCTGTACTTGAAGGCATTGTCGAGCAGGTTGAAAACTACGTTGGTGATGTGTACTTCGTCACCGTGAATATTGCTGTCTGTGGCTTTCAGATTGGTTTCCAGGATGCCGTTTTTATCTTTAACGCGGAGTTCAAAGCTGTCAATGACTGTCTTGACCAATTCATTCAGGTTGAATTCTCGGAAGCGGAGTTTGAGCCTCCCTTCGTTAAAAACGGCGGTCTGCAGCACTTTTTCCACCTGATAGCTCAGACGTTTGCTCTCCTGGTTGATAACCTGTGAAATGTGGGAGATGGTTTTGGGAGTATTGGAAATCGACTCATCCTGAAGCATCTGGCTGGCCAGCGAAATGGTGGAAATGGGGGTTTTCAGCTCATGCGTCATGTTGTTGATGAAGTCGTTTTTGATCTGGGAGAGTTGTTTCTGCTTGAAAATAATGTATATGGTGTAGGCAAAGATGGCGATCAGAAGGCTTGTCAGGATAAAGGTGGGAATGACCATGATCCCGGTGGCTTTCAGCAAATAACCCGACCGTTTGGGGAAATAGACCACCAGGTAGTTTGGTATTTCATATATGTCGTTAGGAAAGAGAACATGGGTATATTCCTTTTTTCTTTTGATGGTTTTGTAATCAGGGCTTTCGCTGATGGTGTTTTCTTGTCCCGCGGGAAAGGTTTTGATGGCATACCGGTAATCCAGATTGATTCCCTGGTAGGCGAATTCTTCCCCGAGGGTTTTGGTCAGGAAGTCAACGTCGATCCGCTCCTCAATGGGTCTGCTGCGGTAAAAAAGCCGCTGGAACAACCTGAAATTGTCACTCAGGCGCTGTTCCAGCAGCCTTTGCTGCTGCAGGTTATAATCGTGTAATTTGTCAAATGCCGAGGGAAAATCACCCGGTCTTCCGCGGGTGGTCCCCTGAAGGGATATGATGGAATCGGTAAACTGTTTGTTGCCGAGGGGCTGAAGTATTTGGGCGGTTTGGGAGTAGCTGAAGGAGAGGCTGAAATTGGCCGCCTGAAGGCTGCGGGGGATCAGGTTGCCGAAAGATGGCAGCCTTACTCCTGAAGAATCCTGCTGGCGGGCACTGAATAACTCTTCTTCCACCAGCAAAACCCTTTCATGCTCCTCCATCCTGCGAACTACCTGCGATAATATCTGCCTGACAGTCTGGTCAAACTGCTCCTCCCTGATCCGGGAAGATTTCTGTATGCTGTTGATCTGGACCAGGATAAGCCCGGTCATGACCAACGCCATAAAAAGGATCAATGTGACCAACCTGTTTTTACTCATGCCGCAAATATAAGTGTAAGAACCCTGATTTATAGATTCTTAACATTATTTAACAGGGTGGATTTGCAGGATGACCTGCCGTTTCTCCCGGTTCGTTCAGATGGAATTGATAACCTGTTCAATGACACGGGGGTAATGTTCGTATTCTAGGAGATGTATTTTTTCAGAAAGGGTCTCAGGCGTATCTTCAGGGGCAACCTGGCACCTGGCCTGAAAAATAATCGCCCCGTCATCATATTTTTCATTGACAAAATGGATGGTGATCCCCGAATATTCCTCCTTGTTGCTGATGACAGCCTGATGAACGCGATGTCCGTACATATTCTTGCCGCCGTAACGGGGCAACAGGCCGGGATGAATATTGACCATGGGAAATCGCCTGATCAAATTGCCGGGAATAAGCCAGAGAAAACCCGCCAAAACGACCAGGTCGGTTTTCTGTTCAAGAAGATAATCCATGACCGCCGGAGTTCCATACAACTGTTCACGGTTAAAAACGAAGGTGTCCACGTTGAACCTGGCGGCACGCGTCAAGGCATGTGCTCCGGGATTGTTTGACAATAAACAGGCGACTTTAATGTGCTGATTGTCTGAAAAGTATTCCATGATGCACTGTGCATTGGTCCCTGACCCGGAAGCGAAGATGGCAATGTTTTTATGGTTCATGGGGAAGCCTCAATGATCTGGAACATTTGATTAAAATGTTCAAATTAAGTAAATTAGGTGATACATCAATATCAATTCTGTTATTTTTTTCAAATAAATTATTTGAATTATAGTTTGTAAATTTATTACTTTGCAGCGAATTTTAGAAATAATCATTTTTTAACTACTTAAAATTTTAGCTATGTCTGATATTGCAGCAAAAGTTAGAGCAATCATTGTTGATAAATTAGGTGTCGATGAAAGTGAAGTAACCAATGAAGCTTCCTTTACGAACGATCTGGGTGCCGATTCACTGGATACTGTTGAGCTGATCATGGAATTCGAGAAGGAATTTGACCTTGCCATTCCTGATGATCAGGCTGAGAAGATTTCAACTGTTGGTGAAGCTATCAATCATATCGAAGATGCTATTCAGAACAAATAAATCCTGAAAACCACTTTATGGAGTTGAAAAGGGTAGTAGTTACAGGTCTTGGGGCTATCACACCTTTGGGCAATTCGGTTGATGTTTTTTGGGAAAATCTTAAAAAGGGCGAAAGTGGCGCAGCACCCATAACCAAATTTGATACTCAATTCCACAAAACAAAGTTTGCCTGTGAGGTAAGGGATTTTAATCCGGTCGATTACGATATCGACAAGAAGGAAGTGCGCAAGTATGATTTGTACACGCAGTTGGCTTTTGCTTCAGCCACACGGGCGATGGAAAATGCGGGTATTGACCTGGACGAGGTCGACAAAAACAGGGCCGGGATCATTTGGGGAACAGGTATCGGGGGTTTGCAGACCTTTTTTGAGGAAGTAAGGGTGTTTAAACATGAAAGGCCGCAATTCACGCCTTTTTTTATTCCCAAAATGATCGCCAACATTGCGGGGGGGTTGTTGTCCATTAAATATGGTTTCCGGGGGCCGAACTTCACCACGGTGACTGCATGTGCTTCTGCATCCCATGCGATTCTTGAGGCGTTTAACATAATCAGGATGGGGAAGTGTGATCTCATGATCACCGGCGGATCCGAAGCGAGTGTCAACGAGGCGGCCCTTGCCGGTTTCAACTCCATGCGTGCGATTTCTACCCGGAATGATGATCCTGCCACGGCTTCCCGTCCTTTTGATAAGGACCGCGACGGTTTTGTGATGGCCGATGGAGCCGGGGCGTTGATCCTTGAGGAATACGGGCATGCCGTGAACCGGGGTGCCCGGATCTATGCCGAAGTGATCGGAGGAGGCATGTCGGCCGATGCTTTCCATATGACAGCTCCTGATCCCGAAGGAACAGGGGCCATGTTGGTGATGAAGTGGGCTGTTGAAGATGCCGGCATTGATTTGACGGATGTCGATTACATCAATGTCCACGGCACCTCAACTCCCCTGGGTGATATCGCCGAACCCAAGGCGATCGTCTCCCTTTTCGGTGAGCACGCTTATAAGCTGAGCATCAGTGCCACCAAATCGATGACCGGTCACCTTCTGGGGGCCGCCGGAGCAGTGGAGGCCATTGCTACCATCCTGGCCTTGAGGGATGGAATCATCCCCCCAACCATCAACCATTTTACGGATGATCCCGAAATTGACAGCCGACTTGACTTTACCTTCAACAAGGCGGTCAGCAGAAATATAAATATTGCCATCAGCAATACCTTCGGATTCGGAGGACATAATGCCACCATTGCTTTTAAAAAGTATTAAGAACTGTGTTCATTACCAGAATCGTTCAAAGAATAAAACTCTTTTCCTCTCCCAGGAAAGAGTTTTATTTGTTTTTAAAGGAGCTTATCGGGTTTTATCCCCAAAAGCTTATCTTTTATGACACCGCCTTCACCCATCGCTCCATTTCCAAAGTCAATTCCCAGGGAACGGCGGTGAACAATGAGCGGTTGGAATACCTTGGCGATGCCATCCTGGGGGCTGTCATCGCCGATTTTCTTTATAACAGGTTCCCCCAGCAGGATGAGGGATTTCTCACCAAGATGCGTTCAAAACTGGTCAACCGTTCCATCCTTACATCGCTGACCAGCGAAATGGGTTTGAACAGCTATATTGATGTCAATTCGGTCAGCTCGGATGAGAAAAGCCATATTTTCGGAGATGCCCTCGAAGCCCTTATCGGCGCCATTTACCTCGATAAAGGATATTCAGCAGCCAAGTATTTCATTACCAAACGTATCCTTCCAAAGTATATTGACCTCCATGAATTGGAACAACTGGATCTGAATTACAAAAGCAAACTCATTGAGTGGAGCCAGAAGAACAAGCGGGATGTCAAATTTGAGACCATTGAAGAATACCCCGACACCGGAAAGCAACCCCGGTTTGTGGCCGTGGTCGGTATCGACGGCAAAGTAATGGGTCGCGGAACAGGTTTCTCAAAAAAAGAAGCCCAGCAGAATGCCGCCAGAGATACCCTGAAAAAAATCGATGTCGACCTTGCCTGAACCCTTGCGCCACTCCCTTTTGTGAAAACCATGAATACCTACCTTGTTTACGTTCTCGGATTTCTGGCCCAGTTTCTCTATTTTGGCCGGACCATCCTGCAGTGGTTTAAATCGGAACATGAGGGAGAGGTCATATCACCCGTTGTATACTGGAAAATCAGTCTGTTAGCTTCTATATTAATGCTTTTCTATGGGATTTTCAGAAACGATTTTGCCATTCTTCTGGGGCAGGCAATCGTTTACTTTATATATGTCAGGAATCTGCAATTAAAGAAAGCCTGGAAGCCGATGCATCCCCTGGTCAGGGCACTTGTCCTGGCCGCCCCTTTCGCCGTGTTAACCGGGCTGGTGACAGGTACCACCTATAATTTCAAATCCATCCTGGGGAACAGAGATGTTGCGTTATGGCTGATGGTCCTTGGGATTGCCGGACAGTTGGTTTTTACCTTCCGGTTCATTTATCAGTGGATACATTCCGAAAAGGAGAAGGAATCGCTGCTTCCGGTGGAATTCTGGATGATCAGCACTACCGGTGCATTGATCATTTTCGTGTACGCTATTTTCAGGCGCGATCCCGTCCTTTTCCTTTCCAACGGGCTGGGACTTTTCATCTATCTCCGGAATATTCTCATTCACTATAGTAAGAGCAGTCTGATAACCCGTATCGACAATGAAGCTCTTCGCAACTTCTCAAAAAAGATAAGCGATAAAATCCGCTGATTCCGGCGAGCGCATTGACTACATCCGTTCTTTGTGCCGTGTAAGCCTTGATGCCTGGCTTCTGCCTATGGCTGATCCGGTGCTGAAATCCGTCGAACTCATCTCCCGGTTGTCCGGGATTCGTTTCCCCGTCGGCTTTGCCGTGGGGGAGTCACGTTTTCCCGCCGACTTTACCGCCGGTCTTCGGATTACCTGTGCCAGTTGATGGAATAGAGACAAACCGTCAGGGAATCTCTGGTGTGGATGAAGTCTTGTTTATAGTCGGTTTTAACCGGATCTCCCGGAGGAGCATCGATCTTTAGCGGATCGATGGGCGTACCGTTCATGAAAACCCTGAAATCGAGATGAGGCCCTGTTGACAATCCGGTAGATCCGACATATCCGATGACTTCTCCTTGCTGCACCCTGGACCCGGTGGATACCCCCTTGCCAAACCGGGAAAGATGAAGATACATGGTGGTATAGACCGCATTGTGTCTTATCTTCACGAAATTGCCGGATCCCCCCTGGTATCCCTTACCGATCACTGTGCCGTCACCGATGGAAACCACGGGGGTTCCAAGGGGAGCCGCATAATCAACCCCATGATGGGGCCTGCGGATCTTCAGCACGGGATGCAGCCTGCTGCCCGAAAAACGGGAGCTGATGCGCGAAAATTCCAGGGGAGCCTTCAAAAATGCTTTCCGCAGGTTTTCTCCCTTGTCATTGAAATAATCGAATCCCTCGTCCTGTGAAAAACGAAAAGCATAGTAGTTTTTCCCCATATGTTCAAACTCGACGGCATGAACCGGTCCGACACCTGTCGATACCGTATCTACGAATTGCTCCTCATACAAAAGCCGGAATTTGTCACCTTTCTGAATTCCGAAGAAGTCAATGGTCCAGGCGTAAATCTTTGAAAGCTCAATGGCCAGCATGGGATTCAGGTCGTTGTCGGTCATGGTGTTCCACAAATTGGACGCTATAATCCCGCTCGCCGATTTCTGCATCCTTTGCACCTTTTTTTCCCCCCTGGAGATACTCATGCTGTTGGATAAACCGAAAATGACATATTCAACCAGGTTGTTTTCGTAGACCAGGTAGCATGCCTTCCTCACGGTGTCAGGGCTTTGAAAAAGAAAGAATTTCTGTCCGCTCCTGATCTTCCGCACATCAAAGATCTCTTCGGAATTCCGGGAAAGCTGGTCGACTTTTGACATGGGTACCCCGAATCCCGTCAGAATCTCCCCCAGGTTCTGGCCGGGTTTGACTATTCCTTCTATAATGTTGAATGAGTCGACCGGCAATCCGAATCTCATTTCCGGCAAGTGAAGATCCGCGGTCTCCGCAACCCCGGAATTTGGAAATCCCGGTTTTTTCACCAAAAAGAGCGTAACTATTGCAAGGAGTCCTAATCCGATAATTCCCGGAATGATCACTTTCTTATTCATGCGCTGACATCAATTTTTAAAATCGGGCGGTACAAATCCGCATGTTTTTATCCGCCGGTAAGGTATAAAAAATAAGTCAGGGATATGGAATATCATAGTTTCAACTGGTCAAATCCCTCTCCGTAAACCCCCATAACACTGCCCATTGAAATGAAAGCGTCGGGATCTATTTCCTTGATTTTTCGGAAGATGGCCCCGGTCTCTCTTTTCCTGACCACTGAGATGACCACTTTGACATTTTCCTTGGTGTACCATCCTGTTCCGTCGATTACCGTGACTCCTCGGTATTTCTGTAAGTTGATAAAGTCGGCGATTTCTTCATATTTCCGGGAGAAGATCAGCATTTGTGCCGAACGGTTTGCCCCGCTCAACACCGAATCGAGGGCATAGGAAGTCACTGCCATGGAAACATACCCGTAAACAAGCTTGTCTATAGCGCCGATCACCAGAAAGGATGAGGCAATGATGATTACGTCGCAGTATAAGATAATCCTGCCGGGACTGATGTTCCGGTACTTGTTGACAATTGCAGCGATGATGTCGGTACCTCCGGTACTTCCTCCCCTGGAAAAGACAATTCCCAGGCCGATTCCTCCGATTCCGCCTCCCAGAACCGAGGAGAGGAAAGTGTCGTCAACGATGGGGTGCTTGATCCAATGCTGTGAAAAGGTAAGGGTGACTGAGATAACGGCCATGCTGTAAATGGTCTTGATCCCGAAATTGGGCCCCAGGATGCGGATGGCCGCGATTACCAAAACTACGTTGACCAGGAAATAGGTAATCCCGACAGGGAATCCGGTGGCATAGTATATCACCGCTCCTATTCCGCTCACGCCTCCCCCGGTAATCTTTGCCGGAAGGATAAAAAGGGTCCATGACAGGGAATAGAGCAACAGGCCGGTGGTGATGATGAAATAATCCTTGAAAAGGAATATTTTAAATTTCTGATTCTTGTTCATACGGTGCTTTGTCAGGATAATACCACGTTGATGATTTTATGGGGTACCACAATGATCTTTTTGAGGGTTTTCCCTTCGAGGTACTTCGTCGTTTTTTCAGATTCCAGAACTGATTTTTGTATGTCGCCGGTATTCATACTGACAGGCAGTTCCAGTTTGAAACGCATTTTCCCGTTGAAGGAGACCGGATACTCAAAGAGTTCTTCCCGGAGCAGGGTTTCATCAGAATCAGGCCAGGGTTCATACGCCAGGGACGGCGTGTGCCCGTGAATTGACCAGAGCTCTTCTCCCAGGTGAGGGGCAAAGGGGGAGAGGATTTTTGCAAAGGTGGCAGCCGTTGTCCTGGTGGTTTTCCCTTTTTTGATGGCCGCATTATTGAAAACCATCAGGGCGGAAATGGCCGTGTTGAATTTCAGGTTTTCGATATCGAGGGTAACTTTCCGGATGGCCTGGTGGAGCTGCTTCAGGATGTAAGGATCTTCGTCGTCCCCCGAAATATTGTCCGGGTCTGCAAAAAACCGGTATGCCCGGTTCAGAAAATTAAAAACCCCTTTAACGCCTTTTTCCGACCAGGGTTTCCGTTCGTCGAGCGGTCCCATGAACATTTCATACATGCGGAGGGCATCGGCACCGTATTGTCTGACGACATCGTCGGGATTGATGACATTTTTCAGTGATTTTGACATTTTGGCCACGATCTGGGAAAGAGGTTCTCCCGTTTCGCGATGGAACCAGGAGCCGTCGCGTTCTTCCACAAGGTCGGAGCTGACTTTGGCACCGTTGGCAGTTTCGTAGGCGAAAGCGAGAATCATTCCCTGGTTGAACAACCTGGCAAACGGTTCATCGGTCGACACAATCCCCAGATCGAAGAGCACTTTGTGCCAAAAACGGCTGTAAAGCAAGTGCAGTACAGCATGCTCGGCACCTCCGATATACAGGTCAACGGGCATCCAGTATTTTTCCAGTTGCGGATTGAAGATCTCCCTGTCGTTGCGGGGATCGATAAAGCGGAGGTAATACCAGCACGAACCGGCCCACTGGGGCATGGTGTTGGTTTCACGCCGTCCTTTCCGCTGGTTTTGGTCTGTGACATACAACCAGTCATGGGCGTTGGAAAGGGGTGATTCGCCTCCTTCGCCGGGTTCAAATTTCTCCATGTCAGGCAGCAAAACGGGCAGCTCTTCATCAAGGGTAACCTCCCCGTCTTCCCAATGAATGACAGGAAAAGGTTCCCCCCAGTAACGCTGACGGCTGAACAGCCAGTCCCTGATTTTGTAATTGACAGTGGCTTTCCCCAGCTTTTGCACCTCGAGCCATTGGTTGATGGCGGCGATTCCCTTTTCCTTGTTCAGCCCGTTAATATCAATCCCTTTAACCGGGTTCGCACTGTTGATATAGTTACCGTCTTCTGTCCAGCAGGCATCTCCCGCAAGCACCTTTTCCCGCAGGGAAGGTTCGGCATGGAGGGGGTCCAGGATACATTTCACCGGAATGCCGAATTTCCTGGCAAATTCAAAGTCGCGGGTATCGTGTGCCGGAACGGCCATGATGGCGCCGGTTCCATAACCCATTAGCACGTAATCGGCGATCCAGACGGGGATCAGGCTCCCCGTCACCGGGTTTTCGGCATAACTTCCGGTGAATATTCCGGTTTTTTCCCTGGACAGTTCCGTGCGGTCCAGATCTGATTTCAGGGAGGCATTGCGGATGTAATTTTCCGCCGCCGCCCGGTTCTCGGGGGTGACCAGTTCTGCGGTCATTGGATGTTCCGGGGATATCACCATGTAGGTGGCTCCGAACAGGGTATCGGGACGCGTGGTATACACCCGCAGGGTGCTTCCTGATGCCGGAATGCAGAAATCGACTTCCGCCCCGTGCGATTTTCCGATCCAGTTGCGTTGCATATCCTTCACCCCTTCCGGCCAGTCGAGCGACTCCAAACCCGAAAGCAGCCGTTCGGCATACTGCGGTATCCGCAGCAGCCATTGCTTCAGGTTTTTGCGGATGACCTGGTGTCCGCACTTCTCATGCGACCCGTCGGTAAGTACCTCTTCATTGGCGCATACCGTCCGGCATGACTGACACCACCACACCTGGGCATTGTCATAATAGGCAAGCCGTTTGCCTGCGATATAATCCCTGACAGCGGCATCGCCCTGTGACCTGACCTCCCCGGGAACCGGAAGTTCGCTTATCGGCCTGCCTTTGCAGGTTTCCCGGTCATACCAGGTATTGTAAAGCCTGATAAATATCCATTGGGTCCATTTGAAATAACCGGGATCGGTGGTGTTGATCTCACGTTCCCAGTCATAACTTAAACCCAGCGATTTGATCTGCCTGCGGAAGTTATCACAGTTTTTGCGTGTCGTCACTGCCGGATGCGTCCCGGTCTGGATGGCATATTGCTCTGCGGGAAGACCAAATGCATCCCACCCCATGGGATGAAGCACGTTAAACCCTTTCATCCGCATGTAGCGGCTGATGATATCGGTAGCCGTATATCCCTCGGGGTGTCCTACATGAAGACCCGCACCCGAAGGATATGGAAACATGTCCAGAATATAATACTTGGGTTTCGAAAAATCATTTTCTGTCCTGAAAGTCCCGTTCTCTTCCCAGTATTTCTGCCACCTCTGTTCGATTTCCACAAAATTATAATCCATGCTCAGCTTTTTGCGATGATCCGAAAAAGAAGCTGCAAAGTTAAAAAAAAAGAGGCTGCTCCTGTGGAAGGAACAGCCTCAACACCGATAAAATGCATCTGCCGGTTAATAGGTTATCACAGGAGGCAGATTTTTCGCCTGCTCGATGAAATTACTCACCTGTTTCAGTGCGGGCACGGCACGGGTTATCTTCTTTTCAGCCTGGACTTCAACCAGTTTTGCGTAAAGATTTTCCGCATTGCGGTTTCTGAGTTCCTTGACGGTATCCACACCGGCAGCTTCAAGCAATTCCGAGAATTGTGGTCCGACACCTTTGATCCTGAACAAATCGGCTTTGTTCACCCAATTCAGGATTTTGCTTTCATCAACTCCTGATTGATCAGCAATAGCCTTGCGCCCGGCACGGGTCGCTCCCTTTTCCAAGAGTCCTTCGATAGTTACAACACCGGCTTTGTTAAGTTTTTCCGCGTAAACCGGACCGATACCTTCAATTTCGATAATTTTCTTTGCCATAATAATTAATTTAATTGTGTATTAATCAGGTCATTAAGTAAACCCGCAACATTAAAGACAATCAGATTCCTAAAATAATAATATTAAAACGATTATACTAATACTTTGTTTTATTTTCCAGAAGTTTCCAGTATTCAAAGGCGTCGGCCGAATCTGTGGAGGGAAGGTGGATGACCTGAATTTTTCTGAGGTGGTCAGGCAGGCCGAGTTCCCGGTAGATGAATTCATCGTCAAAACCGGCCTGTGCGGCATCATAACGGCTTGCTCCGTAATAGAGCCGTACCGGCCGGGCCCAGTAGATTGCCCCCATGCACATGGGACAGGGTTCGCAACTGCTGTAAATCTCGCATCCGCTAAGCTGAAAACTCTTCAGGGTATTGCAGGCGCTCCTGATGGCCTCAATTTCAGCATGCGCCGTAGGGTCGTTTGAGGAGGTAACCCTGTTAAATCCCTCTCCGATGATTTCCCCATCTTTGACAACCACCGCGCCGAAGGGACCGCCATAACCGTTTTCAGCAGCGTAATGCGCAAGTTGGGCGGCACGCTTCATAAACCGGAGCCTGATATCCTTTTCTTCCTCCATATTGTCGATTTGTTTGTAAAAATAATAATTTGCCGGTCAATAATCTCCCTTCGGCTCCATGAAAATGGATTCTCTGAGATGATGATCGGCAGAATTGGTTATTTTTGTCTCACCAGTTAACGAAAATCAGTAGTTATGGAAGCGAAAGAGAAATTTATCGAAGCGATAAAAAGCAGTTATTCCTTTAAAGGGGAATCTCTTCTCCTGGGGTCGGCCATTTGGGGGGATGACCAGGAGACCGGATGCCAGGTGCGTGTACCTTTGAAAACCATGAACCGGCACGGATTGATCGCCGGCGCTACCGGTACCGGAAAAACAAAATCGCTACAGCTGATTGCCGAGGGATTGTCCGATGCAGGGGTGCCGGTCCTGGTGATGGACGTTAAGGGGGACCTGAGCGGAATTGCTGCTCCAGGAGCCATGAATCCAGTGGTTGAAAAACGGTCGAAGCTGATCGGGCTCGAATGGAAGCCCAAAGGGTATCCATCCGAATTGATGACCATCAGCGATGAGCCGGGAGTCAGGTTGAAGGCCACCGTGTCGGAATTCGGACCCATCCTGTTGGGAAAGATTCTGGATTTGAATGAAAACCAGACGGGGATTCTATCCATGGTTTTTAAATATTGCGATGACAAAAGGTTGCCCCTTCTTGATATCGAAGACCTGAAGACGGTTTTGAAATATATCCAGGAAGACGGGAAGGCAGAATTTCAGAAGAATTACGGTTTTTTCCAGACCACTTCGGCAGGGACCATCATGCGAAGCATCACCAGTCTGGAGCAGCAGGGGGCGGCGCGCTTTTTCGGCGAGCCTTCGTTCGACATTTTCGATCTGATGCGGAAGGACCGGGAGGGGAACGGAATGGTCAATATTTTACGGGTGACCGATATTCAGAGCAGTACGGCCATGTTCAGCACCTTTATGCTGTGCATGCTGGCCGAAATATTTCAGAAAATGCCGGAGAAGGGAGACGTTGACAAGCCTGAGCTGGTGATTTTCTTTGATGAAGCCCACCTGATCTTCAGGAATGCCACCAAAACCTTGCTTGATCAATTTGAGATTACCGTGAAGCTGATTCGTTCCAAAGGGGTGGGGATCATTCTTGTGACCCAGTCGCCCGATGATATTCCCGCCGAGGTGCTGGGACAGCTGGGGCTGAAGGTGCAGCATGCCCTGCGCGCCTTTACCGCCCGCGACAGGAAGGCCATTAAACTGGCGGCGGAGAATTATCCGGTTTCCGATTTTTATGTCGCCGATGAACTGATTATGAAGATGGGGACAGGTGAAGCGATGGTTACAGTGCTCAATGACAAAGGGATGCCTGCCGAACTTGTGCATACCCTCATGCGGCCTCCCTTTTCGAGGATGGATGTGCTGACACGGGATGAGATCGGAGATATCGTACACAGGTCGGAACTTATCAGTCACTACAACCGGGACATAGACCGCGAGAGCGCTCATGAGATCCTGCTGGAAAAGATGGAAGAACAGGATGCGCTGGAGGAAAAGGCAAGGAGAAAGGCCGGAACCCAAGGATCCACCACGCGCAGCCGGTCAACCAGGCAAGTGTCCACTTTTGAGAGAATCATGAAAAGCCCCCTTACCCGTACCGTAGCCAGGGAAGTAACTCGGGGAGTGCTCGGGGCATTGGGATTGAGCAGGAGATGAGCAGCGTGGGTTATTTCCCGCTGCGAACCAGTAACTTAACCGTTTTTGCCAGGTTTTCCGAGGAGCTGACTTTTAAGAGATAAATCCCGTCGGGAAGCTGATCGAGGAATACCTGGTATTTGGTTACCGGCGCGGTGAATTTCCTGTAATATACCTGCATTCCCACGATATTGGTGATCCTGATCTCCTGCAGATATCGGTTGCTGAGTTCCAGGGTGAACTGCTTGTTAAGCACCGGATTGGGGAAGACTTTGACATCCAGGGAGCTGAAGGCAGCCTCATTCCCCATGGTTCCGGAACCATCGGGTTTACTGCTGGATTCTGCCCTTACAGCCAGACAGAAAACTGCAACCATCAGCAAAAAGGATATCAAAAACTTCTTCATACCTTAATATACAGAACAAACTAGCATACAAATATAATGCCTTTTTTTGTTTAGACGGAAATAATTCAAAAAAGTTGCATGGCACGTGCTAGATCTTCGGGCGTGTCGATTCCGAAACCGGCGTAGAGGGTTTCTGCGACCTTGATCCGGTAGCCGTTTTCTAACCAGCGCAGTTGTTCCAGCGATTCTGCGGTTTCCAGTTCCCCGGGGGGGAGCAGGGTGATTTCCTGTAAAACACCCTTCAGATAACCGTACAGGCCGACATGCGCCCAGAAAGTATGATGGTTCAGCCAGTCGCGGACTTCTATACCCCGGACATGGGGGATGACCGACCTGCTGAAGTAAATCGCATCGCCATTTGCCCCGATAACCACCTTGGGTTTGTTAGGATTTGCGAGTTCGTCAGGATCCTTGATTTTCCGGACAAGGGTCACTATCTGAACCCCCGGAGTGAAGCACGCCGTCAATTCGGCAATTTGCCGGGGTGAGATAAAAGGTTCGTCCCCCTGAACATTGATAACCACATCGAAGTCGGTTTCGGAAGAGAGGATCCGGGCGGCTTCGGCACAACGATCGGTTCCGCTGGTATGGAGGGGGGAGGTCATCACGACATTTCCGCCGAATTCCCTGACGGTACTGGCAATTTCCTCATGGTCGGTAGCGACCCACACCTCTGCAACGGCCGGTTTTACCTTTTCTACCACCCGTTGAATCATCGGTTTTCCGTGAATCAGGGCCAGGGGTTTCCCTAAAAACCGGGAGGAGTGATACCTGGCGGGAATGATGACAATAGGTTTCATCTGCTTAAATTATTATGTTGTAATGGTTCACTTAGTGAAACACAAGTAATGACCATGTGGTTATTGTTGCGGCTATTATCCGTTTCAGCGGTCGCAAAGAACCGCTTCGCAATTTCATTTCGGTTGGTGGATCATCGCGTATGGTCATTTCATCAGGCACGAATTTATCCTGGACAAATATACCTTTTCCTTTATTAAGTTGTAAAATAGCCTTTGGGGAAACAATTCCGCCGAAAAATCGTAAATTTGCAGACTTTCGGGAAATTATGGATGTACAGGCTATCAAACAGCGTTTTGGGATAATCGGCAACTCGCCCGACCTGAACCGGGCTATCGAGGTGGCCGTTCAGGTGGCGCCCACCGACCTCACAGTGCTGATTACGGGGGAAAGCGGAACGGGAAAGGAGATTTTTCCGCAGATCATCCATTATCATTCAGCCCGCAAACATGGAAAGTATATTGCCGTAAACTGCGGCGCCATACCCGAAGGAACAATAGATTCCGAGTTATTCGGTCATGAAAAGGGAGCCTTTACAGGTGCTTTGTCCGACCGGAAAGGATATTTTGAAGAGGCTGACGGTGGAACCATTTTCCTCGATGAGATCGGTGAACTGCCACTCGCGACCCAGGTGAGGTTGCTCAGGGTCCTTGAAACAGGTGAATTCATCAAGGTGGGTTCCTCCAAAGTCCTGAAAACCAATGTCAGGGTAATTGCTGCCACCAACATGGATCTGGCCATGGCCATCAACACGGGGAGATTCCGCGAAGACCTTTTCTACCGGCTTAATACGGTGCCCATCATCGTCCATCCGTTGCGTCACCGGAGCGACGACATTTACCTCCTTTTCCGTAAATTCGCTTCCGATTTTGCCGAAAAATACCGAATGCCCCCCATCCGTCTTGAAGAGGATGCACAAATGATCCTTGCCGGTTACCACTGGCCGGGAAATGTCAGGCAGTTGAAAAACATCACAGAGCAAATTTCCATTATCGAACCCAACCGCAACATTACCGGTGCGATCCTGAGGAAATACCTGCCTCATGATGAAAGGAAAAACCTGCCTGCCCTGGTGTCGAATCCCTTTGAAAAGAACTTTTCCAGTGAAAGGGAAATCCTCTACCAGGTTCTTTTCGATATGAAGAAAGATGTTAACGATCTCAAAAAACTCGTTCTTGGTATTATGAAGGATCGTGAAGGGGATATAATGGCGGAAGAGCATGCCCACATTATAAGAAATCTTTACCATGACGATGTGGCGGTGGTGACTGAAAAGAAGACAGCGCCTTCCCTGAAGATTGATCATTTTGAAAAGGTTAACATCCAGGATACCGAGGAGTTCGTTGAAGAATCCCTCTCTTTGGAAGACAAAGAGATTGAACTGATCAGGAAAGCGCTGGAGAAACATGGCGGAAAAAGGAAATTCGCCGCCCAGGAACTTGGCATCTCAGAGCGCACTCTCTACCGGAAAATCAAGGAGTACAACATCAATGCCTGACCTATGACCGATGTGATTATACCCAATGGCCGGAGGGCAGCTCTCCTGATGATCTTCATCGCCGCCCTGTGGCTGCCCGGATGTAAAGTCAGTTACAGTTTCACAGGGGCCAACATTTCGGCCGATGTAAAAACATTCTCCGTTTATTACTTTCCCAACAGGGCCCGGCTGGTCAATCCGACCCTCAGCAATGACCTGACGGAGAAACTGAAGGAAAAAATGCTCAGGCAGACCTCCCTGAAAGAGGAAGCCGAAAACGGAGATCTGGTTTTCGAAGGGCAGATTACCGATTATGCAGTAAGGCCTATGGCCATTCAAAAGGAGGACCTGGCAGCCCAAAACCGGCTTACCGTGACCATCAGGCTGAAATATACCAACAATAAAGACCATGAGGCGGATTTCGACCGCACCTTTTCTGCCTACGAGGATTTCTCCAGCTCCCTGAGTCTGAATGATGTGGAAAGCAACATAGTCCCTGAAATCCTTGAAAAACTGCTGGATGATATCTTCAATGCAACGATAGCCAACTGGTAATGAAAGCAGCTGAATTTTTCAGATTATACGGGGACACTGAGAGGCTCGGTGATGCCACGCTTCCCGCACTGAAGCAGATGGTTGGTGATTTCCCGTGGTTCCGGGAGGGGTGGATGTTGTACCTCAAGAATCTGAAACTCCTCAACCATCCTGATTATGATCTCCTTTTGCTGACCGTCGCTCTTCGTTGCAATGACAGAAAACGGCTGAAAAGGTTGCTGGAAGGCAACCGGAATGTATATCCGCAGAACTCCAGTTTCGGCGGGGAATACCTGGCCTCAGACCTCGGGGGGGGTGAGACGGGGTCTTCTGTCGCAGGAAATCAGGAAGGCTCCGGAAAACTCAGGCTGATAGAACAGTTTTTGGAAAACGGGGCTACCTTTCAAAATCTGCCAGGCGACGCAAGCCCCAAATCCGGGATTGATCTTGCCGAGAAAGCAACAGAACCCAATGACGAAATCATCACACTGACTTTTGCGGAATTACTGGTGAGCCAATCCAAATATGAAGAAGCCATCGAAGCTTTTAACAAATTAAGTTTGAGAATTCCGGGAAAAAGTATTTACTTTGCAGCCCGCATTGAAGAAGTGAAAAAGAAAATGAACCATTAATAGTTGCGAAAATGTACACATTAATTCTCGTCCTGATATTCATTGTATGTGTCTTGCTGGTTCTCATTGTATTGGTTCAGAACTCCAAGGGGGGCGGACTGGCAAGTAATTTCCAGGCATCCACCCAGATTGCAGGTGTTCGCAAGACGGCCGATTTTCTGGAAAAGACCACATGGACACTGGCAGGGGCTTTGCTGCTGCTGGCCATTATGGGATCGGCCTTTATTCCCCGTGATCGTGCAAGTGCTGATCAATCAATGGTCCAGGAACAGATCAGCAATGTTGTCGATCCCAACCAGGTTCCCGTATTTCCGACCTCAGTCCCGGAAGAAAACAGCGGAGATTCTGGAAATTGACATTTTTCCCTGATCAGCTATGGAGAGGCTGCCATGTAACCCGCATGGCAGCCTTTTCAATTGATACCGGTACTTGAAGTCCGACCCCTTCTTCGCTCCCGGGCAGGCAACTCACCTGTTATGTCAGAGTGTCATGGAATCTGTCAGTTAACGTAAAATTCAGATTCTCAGAATTTAACATTCTTTTTCCCGGTGCCGATCCACCCCTTGGGGTGAAAAAATGGCAAACGCTATTGCCAAGGTCCGTAATTTTCCAGATTGGCACAAAATATGATTGGCAGGGATTGTGAAATTTTAAAACATTTGTCTAACAATAAAAATGAAGCAATGACAGAATTAAAAGGTAAAATTCTCGCGGGGAAGATCCTTGTATTACCCCAGGAGGCTGAAACAAAAACAGCAAGCGGCATTATCATTCCTGATTCGGCAAAGGAAAAGCCACAAGTAGGAACAGTTGTACTGGTAGGCGCTGCCAAAAAGGATGAACCTATGGAACTGAAAAAAGGGGACACTGTCTATTACGGCAAGTATTCGGGGAGTACCCTGACCCTCGACGGTGTTGATTATTTACTTATGTCGCAGACCGATATCCTTTACATTCAGTAATTTGAGGAAAAGTAAACTTAAAAGAAAGATATTATGGCAAAAGAGATTAAAAACAATATTGAAGCGCGCAATCTTTTAAAGAATGGCGTAGACAGGCTTGCAGATGCAGTGAAGGTTACCCTGGGACCGAAAGGCCGGAATGTAGTCATTGAGAAGAAATTTGGTGCTCCTCAGATCACCAAGGATGGTGTTACGGTCGCCAAAGAGATTGAACTTGAAGATGCATACGAAAACCTGGGAGCTCAGATGGTTAAGGAAGTAGCATCCAAAACCAGTGATGATGCAGGTGACGGAACCACGACAGCCACCGTGTTGGCGCAGGCGATCGTTTCTGTCGGACTGAAGAATGTTGCTGCCGGAGCGAATCCGATGGACCTCAAGCGTGGGATCGACAAAGCCGTTCAAAAGGTGGTAGAAAGCCTGAAAGCGCAATCCCAGAACGTCGGTGACGACTATGCAAAAATCGAATCGGTGGCCAAAGTCTCAGCCAACAACGATGATACGATCGGGAAGCTGATCGCCGAAGCCATGGAGAAAGTCCACAAAGAAGGTGTCATTACCATTGAAGAATCGAAAGGCACCGATACCTATGTTGACGTAGTGGAGGGGATGCAGTTTGACCGTGGATATATCTCCCCTTATTTCGTGACCGATACTGAAAAAATGTCAGCCGATCTGGAGAATCCCTATATTCTGATCCATGACAAGAAGATCAGCACCATGAAAGATCTTTTACCGGTGCTGGAGCAGACCGCCCAAAGTGCCCGTCCACTGCTGATTATCGCCGAAGATGTGGATGGCGAAGCCCTGGCGACTTTGGTTGTCAACAGGTTGCGTGGCGCCCTCAAGGTAGCCGCGGTGAAAGCCCCCGGTTTTGGTGACCGCCGCAAGGAGATGCTCGAAGATATAGCCGTGTTGACGGGTGGTAATGTAATCACCGAAGAAAAGGGAATGAAACTCGAACAGACCACCCTTGACATGCTGGGCCGCGCCGAAAGGGTGACCATTGACAAGGAAAATACCACCATCGTTGGCGGTCATGGCGAATCCAAATTGATAAGTTCCCGGGTAGGGATGATCAAAAAGCAGATCGAACTGACCACTTCCGATTATGACCGTGAAAAGTTGCAGGAACGCCTTGCCAAACTGGCGGGTGGTGTGGCCGTGATTTACGTGGGCGCTGCCTCCGAAATGGAAATGAAGGAAAAGAAAGACCGTGTCCATGATGCACTCAGTGCAACCCGTGCCGCTGTTGAGGAAGGTATCGTTCCCGGCGGCGGAGTGGCCTATATCCGCGCTATCAATTCCCTCCAGGGGATTAAGGTCGAAAACGACGATGAGCAGACAGGCATCGAGATCGTAAAACGCGCCATCGAAGAACCCCTTCGCCAGATCGTCAACAATGCCGGCAAAGAAGGCGCCGTTATCGTGCAGAAAGTCCGCGACGGCAAAGGTGACTTCGGATTCAATGTGCGCGTGGGTGAATACCAGAATCTTTTCGAAGGTGGCGTCATCGACCCCGCAAAAGTGACAAGGGTGGCCCTGGAAAATGCCGCATCAATCGCCGGAATGCTACTTACCACCGAGGCCGTAATCGTGGAAATCAAAGAAGATAAACCTGCCATGCCCAACCCCGGAATGGGCGGAGGAATGGGAGGAATGATGTAAAATCTTCTGTATGGATATTTATAAAAAGGCTGTCTCCTCAGGACAGCCTTTTTTTATGGTTCCGGCCGCAAACCCTGTCCCCCAAATTCCTGATGTTTGTCAGATAGTGTTATTGAACACATTGCTGTAAATAATAAATATCAGATAAACAGAACTTAAATTTTTTGTTTTTTGACCATCGTTCTGCATTATTCCGGTTCAACTTGGTTACATTTGCCTTATTAATTTAAACACAAAAGTATGAAAGCTGAGATTAATGAGTTCATGGAAAGCCTGAAACAGAGAACTCCCGGGGAGAAGGAGTTTCATCAGGCCGTTCAGGAGGTTGCTGAATCGGTTTGGGATTTTTATATGCAGAACCCGAAATACCGGAAAAATAAAATTCTGGAACGCATGTGTGAGCCGGAGCGGACGATTATTTTCCGGGTTCCCTGGGTGGATGACCACGGTGAGGTGCAGATCAACAGGGGTTACAGGGTGGAGTTTAACTCCGCCATAGGACCCTACAAGGGGGGGATCCGATTTCATGCGACGGTCACCCTGAGCATTTTGAAATTCCTTGGTTTTGAACAGACCTTCAAGAACAGTTTGACCACCCTGCCCATGGGTGGAGGAAAAGGAGGCTCTGATTTCAGCCCGAAAGGGAAGTCCGACGGTGAGATCATGCGTTTCTGCCAGTCTTTCATGAATGAGCTTTTCCGCCATATTGGTCCCGACACCGACGTACCTGCAGGTGATATCGGTGTGGGTGGGCGTGAGGTAGGCTACATGTTCGGCCAGTATAAGCGGCTGCGCAACGAATTCACGGGAGTTTTCACCGGAAAGGGGATCGGCTGGGGGGGAAGCCTTATTCGTCCTGAAGCCACCGGATTTGGCGCCGTTTACTTTGTGCGCCATATGCTGAAAAGGCTGGGCAAGGATATCGCCGGCCATACCTTTGCCATTTCGGGCTTCGGAAATGTTGCCTGGGGTGCCGTCTCCAAAATTAACGAATTGGGCGGCAAGGTAGTCACCATTTCCGGTCCCGACGGATATGTCTATGATCCTGACGGGATTTCGGGCGACAAGATCAATTATATGCTGGAACTCAGGGCCAGCAACCAGGATATCGTAGAGCCCTATTCCAAAAAGTTCGGGGTGAAATTCGTCCCCGGAAAAAAACCTTGGGTTGAAAAGTGTGACATTGCCATTCCGTGTGCCACCCAGAATGAACTCAACGTGGATGATGCGGCAGATCTGGTGAAGAACGGATGCTGGCTGGTCGCCGAAGCCTCCAATATGGGATGTACCGCCGAAGCTGTGGAGTATCTGAAGGAACATATCGATTTCGCTCCGGGGAAGGCGGTTAATGCCGGAGGAGTGTCCGTATCGGGACTGGAAATGACCCAGAACAGCATGCGTTACAACTGGTCGCGCGAAGAGGTCGACCAAAGGCTCCAGATTATCATGCAGGATATCCATGAGACCTGTGTGAAATTCGGCAGCGGAGGGAAAAGGATTGACTATGTGAAGGGTGCCAATATCGGAGGCTTTGTGAAAGTCGCCGAAGCCATGCTGGCTCAGGGTATTGTCTGATGCGCAAATGCTGATCGACACCCATTCGCATCTCTATTCCGATGATTATTCCGATGACAGGGAAGCTGTGATTGCCAGGGCCCTGTCATCGGATGTCGGGAAAATCATCCTTCCCAACATCGATTCCAGATCAGTTACCGGATTGCTGACAGTTGCCCATGACCATCCGGAGGTCTGTTTCCCGCTTATGGGACTCCATCCTTCTTCTGTCGGAGAGGCGTACGTGGCGGAACTGGACCGGATCATCGGGTGGTTTTCACGGGAGACATTCTTTGGCGTCGGAGAGATCGGTATTGACCTGTACTGGGACAAAACCCGGCAACGGCAACAGGAAGATGTCTTCAGACAGCAACTCCGGCTTGCCCGGACCCTGAGGCTTCCCGTCGTTATCCATGTCAGGGAATCCTTCAGGGAAGTATATGCCATATTGGAGGCGGAACAGGAGGGTTCCCTTACCGGGGTTTTCCACTGTTTTTCCGGTAACGGGGAGGAAGCCCGCATGGTTATCGATGCTGGCTTTTACCTGGGCATCGGGGGAGTGGTCACCTTTAAAAACAGCTCCCTCCCGGGGGTCCTTGAAAAAGCTGGACCACACCGGTTGGTACTGGAAACCGACGCCCCCTGGCTGAGCCCCGCCCCCCACCGCGGAAAAAGAAACGAACCTGGGTACCTGGTCCATGTGGCTGACAAAGTAGCTGCCATCTTCAGCGTCTCCAGCGAGGAAATCGCTGAAATAACCACTGCCAATGCCCGTTCTCTCTTCAGGATTTGATTCAATCCGTCATCATTCGAAGCGGAGGGTTACGAGCGTCAAGGGAATGGAGCGGGGAATCCTTAAGTCTCGTATCTTTGTATTGTAAATTTCTTTCAGCGTCAATATGAACCAGCATCTGCAGCAAACGGGATCGGTCCTGATCATTTACACGGGAGGCACCATCGGGATGGTTCAGAACCCGGTGACGGGAAGCCTGTCACCTGTACGGTTTGACCAAATCATGGAGGAGGTGCCTGAACTGAACAAATTTGGCTACCGGATCAAGTCGGTGACTTTTAATCCTCCGATCGATTCGTCAAACGTGACGCCGGAAATCTGGGAGAGAATTGCCCTGACCATCAAAAAGAATTACAACCATTTTGACGGGTTTGTCATTCTTCACGGCACCGACACCATGGCATATACCGCCTCTGCGCTGAGTTACATGTTTGTGAATCTTGACAAGCCGATTATCCTCACCGGAGCGCAATTGCCCATTGGTACCCTGCGCACCGACGGGAAGGAGAATCTGATTACCTCCGTGGAGATTGCCGCAGCACGGAAGAACGGAATGGCTCTGGTGCCTGAGGTTTGCATCTATTTCGATTTCAATCTTTTCAGGGGAAACAGGAGCGTCAAACAGGATTCCGAGAATTTCAGCGCTTTCGTTTCTGAGAATTATCCGGCGCTGGCGACCGCCGGCGTGGATATCAGGTACAGGTCGGAATTCATCCACTATCCCGAAAACAGGGGGATTTTAAAGGTGCAGACAGGATTTGACGATCATGTGGTCATTCTGAAAATGTTTCCCGGCATCGGACAGAAGGTTGCGGAACAGATTCTCGGGATGCCCGGGTTGAAAGGGGTGGTTCTTGAATCTTACGGATCGGGGAATGTCCCCACGTCGAAATGGTTTCTGGCGGCTATCCGGAAGGCCATCAGAAGGGGAGTGATCATCCTCAACGTGTCGCAATGCCAGGGAGGCAGCGTTCAGATGGGGCAGTATGAGACCAGTGTGGATCTTCTCAATGCCGGGGTGGTGAGCGGCAACGACATGACCACCGAGGCGGCTATCACCAAGCTGATGTTCCTGCTGGCACAGGAATTGACCAGGGATGAAGTCAAAATGTACCTGAAAAAAAGTCTTTGTGGCGAAATAAAAGAGTAAGGTGACAACATTTCGTTTTTTTTCGTATTTTGCAGCGCTTTAACAGGAATGCAGGATTCCGGAGAGGTGTAGGAGTGGCTGAACTAGCACGCCTGGAAAGCGTGTGTTCCCCAAAAGGGAACCGGGGGTTCGAATCCCCCTCTCTCCGCTCTTTTTATTATTTTTAAACCAGACTTTTGAAGAATCAGGAATTCTCATCTGAAATTAGTTTGACGAAATGTCGAAAAAAATGGCTGCTGTTTTTGAATAATGTTAATGATATTATAAATTTGGGACAAAATTTAACGACAAAAATCAAAAAGATTATTAATTAAATTCAAAACGATTATGAAAAAACTTTTCGCGTTGATTGCAGTATTTGGGATGCTTCTCTTTGTTGCATCAAACTCTGTTGTTGCCCAGGATCAGCCGGCAGCCACCACGACGGCGGTGGACAGCTCAGGTACGGCAGCTGCTGATGAGGCTGTTGCAGCCGACCCCGTTGAAGAGGTTGCCGCTAAGGCTGAAGAGGGACAATCGCTTCACAGTGCCTTGAAACAGAAATTCATCGAAGGAGGTCCTATCTGGATGACCCCGATCCTGATCTGTCTTGTTCTCGGTCTGGCATTCTGTATTGAAAGGATAATCTACCTGAATCTTTCCACATCAAATACCAAAAAGTTGCTGGGTAAGATTGAAGATGCACTCAACAATGGTGGAATTGAAGCTGCCAAAGAAGTATGCCGCAATACCAGGGGCCCGGTGGCCAGTATTTTTTATCAGGGATTGGACAGATCACACCAAGGTCTGGATTTGGCTGAAAAATCAGTGGTCGCTTATGGCGGGGTGCAGGCCAGTTTGCTGGAAAAAAACCTGAGCTGGGTCGGTCTCTTTATTGCCCTGGCACCTATGTTCGGGTTCCTTGGAACGGTTGTGGGGATGATCGCAGCTTTCGATGCAATCGAGCAAGCCGGTGATATCAGCCCTTCACTTGTTGCTGCAGGTATCAAGGTGGCTTTGATCACAACCGTGGGTGGTTTGATCGTGGCTATTATCCTCCAGGTGTTTTACAACTACTTCCTTAGCAAAATCGACAACCTGGTCGGCGACATGGAAGATTCGTCCATTGCATTTATTGACTTGTTGGTAAAGCACAACCTTAAAAATGCATAGTATGAAGAAATTAAATATCCCCTTCCTTACCCTGTTGGTCGTAAGTGTGGTCTCCCTGATCCTGATCATTTCACTTGTGGCAAGTATCAGCAGCGATCTCACCGATTCGGCAATGGGTAACTGGATCACAATCAACCTGAGGTGGGCGTATGTTTTGCTCTTTTTAGCGGTGGTTGTTCTCATCCTGTTTGCTTTGTTCCAGTTTTTCAGTAACCTGAAATCTGCCAAAGGGGGACTGTTCGGAATTGCTGCCGTTCTCCTCATCGTTTTGATTTCCTGGTTACTTGGATCAAGCGAATATCCGCAATTCTTCGGCGTTGAGAAGTTTATCGCTGATGGTACCATCACACCTACCATCACCAGAGTAATTGATACCGCCTTGTATTCGACGTATATTATCTTTGGATTGGCAATTCTTGCTTTGATTTATTCATCAGTGAGCCGTTACTTTAAGTAATCTGATGTAATTTTTCTTAATCGGTTAAAATTGAAAGTATGAGAAAACCACCTGAAATACCTTCAGCGTCTTTGGCCGACATCGCTTTTCTCCTCCTTATCTTCTTCCTGACCACTTCGTCGATGGATACAGATATAGGGCTTGAGAGGCGCTTGCCGCCATTGGCGCCTGATGTAGAACAAGATGATGCTCCGCCGATCAAAGAGAGAAATGTATTTATCGTTTTGGTCAATAAGGATAACCAATTGCTGGTAGAAGGTGAATGGCTTCAGATCGGACAATTGCGTGAAAAGGCCAAGGAGTTCCTTGAGAATCCGAATGACTCTGAAAACCTCCCTGAAAAAGAGATTAAAGAAGTTGACTTTTTCGGGGAAATGCCAATAACCAAAGGGGTCATTTCGTTACAGAACGATTTGGGTACACAATACGGTGTTTATCTGGAAGTCCAGAACGAATTGGTTGGGGCAGTCAATGAACTCAGGAATGAACTGGCCATGTCTAAATTCGGCAAACCTTTGGCTATGCTGACTAAAGAACAGCAGGATGCTATCCGGGAAATTTACCCGCAACGTATATCTGAAGCTGAACCCAAAAGAGTAGGAGTTAAATAATATGGCAAGATTTAGAAAAGCGAAGAAAGAGTTGCCGGCTATATCAACTGCCTCTCTACCTGACATTGTTTTCATGCTTCTGTTCTTTTTTATGTCAGTGGTAAAGATGAGGGATGTTACTGTGATGGTCAGGCAATCCTTACCGCAAGGCACGGAACTTACCAAATTAGAGAAGAAGAGTTTGGTCAGTAACATTTACGTCGGTGTGCCGCACAATCAGTATATCGGAGTATACGGAAGCGAACCCAGAATTCAGTTGAATGACCAGTTCGCGGAAGTCAGTGATATCGTCAATTTTATTGTGGTTGAAAGGCAAGCCAGGGATGAAGCTGAAGTCCCGCTGATGGTTACTTCATTGAAGATCGATGAATATACCCAGATGAAGATTGTACAGGATATCAAGCAAGAGCTCCGTAGAGCTTCTGCCTTGCATATCAACTATTCTGCAAAGAAAAGGATTGACAATCAGTAATCTGTTAAGGTAAACGAGTTTTAGAGAGGTTGTTTCTTCAGGGAACAACCTCTCTTTCATTTAGGCGGCTGCTGAATTGTCAAAAACAGTTCTTTTAGCTGTTCTTCACTGATCGGCGAAGGGGAATCATTCATCACATCCCGTCCCGAATTGTTCTTGGGGAAGGCAATGACATCACGTATGGAATCCAAACCGGCGAACATGGATACCAACCTGTCGAAGCCGAAGGCGATGCCGGCATGGGGAGGCGCTCCGTATTTAAAGGCGTTCATGAGAAATCCGAATTGTGCCTCTGCCTGTTCAGGGGTAAATCCCAATACCTTGAACATCGCCGACTGAAGGGCAGCGTCAAAGATCCGCACCGATCCGCCGCCGATCTCCACGCCGTTGATCACCAGGTCGTAAGCGTTGGCCCTTACTTTTCCGGGATCGCTGTTAAGGAGGGGGATATCTTCCGGTTTCGGAGAAGTGAAGGGGTGGTGCATGGCCGACCATCTGCCGTTTTCTTCGTTCCATTCCAGGAGGGGGAAATCGACCACCCACAACGGCTGGAAGGTGCCTTTGGGGCGTAGCCCCAGCCGGTTCCCCATCTCCAGACGAAGATTCCCCAGAGCAGTCAGCGTTTTCTCCCGTTCCCCGGGAATGACCAGGATGAGATCGCCCGTCCTGGCTCTGAAATGGAAGGCAAGGTCTTTCAGTTCTTCGGGATTGAAATATTTGTCGATGGAGGAACGGATGGTCCCGTCTTCGTTCATTTTCAAATAAATCAGCCCTTTGGCCCCGATCTGGGGCCTTTTGATCCATTCGGTGAGTTCGTCGAGTTGTTTGCGGGTATACTCCCCGCATCCTTCGGCACAGATCCCTCCGACGTATTCCGCTCCGTCGAAAACGGGAAATCCCTTTCCTCTTGCGCTGGAGGTGAGGTCAACGATTTTCATACCGAAGCGGATGTCGGGCTTATCAGATCCGTAGTTTTCCATAGCTCCGCCATAGGAGAGTCTGGGAAAGGCGCCGGTTTCGACGCCAAGGATTTCCAGGAGCAGGTGACGGGTCAGCCCTTCGAAAGTATTCAGCACGTCCTCCTGTTCCACGAACGACATTTCGCAGTCTATCTGGGTGAATTCAGGCTGCCTGTCGGCGCGGAGGTCTTCGTCCCGGAAGCATTTGACAATCTGGAAATATTTATCAAAACCGGCAACCATCAGCAGTTGCTTGAAGATCTGGGGCGACTGGGGCAAGGCATAGAATTCCCCGGGATTCATGCGGGAAGGGACCACGAAGTCGCGGGCTCCTTCCGGGGTCGATTTGATCATCACCGGGGTTTCAACCTCGATGAATCCTTTTTCTGAAAGGTAGTTGCGTGTTGCCTGCGCTATCCGGGCCCTGAGAAAAAGGTTTTGCTGAACCGCCGGACGGCGGAGATCCAGGTAGCGGTATTTCATCCGGAGGTCATCGCCTCCGTCGGTGTCGTTCTGGATGGTAAAGGGGGGCAGGATGGAAGGGCTCAGTACCTTGATGGCGCTGATCTCTACCTCGATATCACCTGTGGGAAGTTGCTTGTTTTTGCTGCTCCGTTCCCTGACTTTCCCTTTCACCTGAATCACAAATTCCCTTCCGAGGGTGGCTGCCTGTTCCCGGATACCGGCGTCTGTTTTTTCATCGGTTACCAGTTGGGTGATACCATACCTGTCGCGCAGGTCTATGAAAGTCATAGCTCCCAGATCCCGAATCCGCTGAACCCAGCCGGCCAGGATTACTTCCGTACCGCAGTGTTCGACCCTTAATTCGCCGCATGTGTTTGTTCTGTACATAAATCAATGTATTAGACAGGTTGCGAAAGTAGCCAATTTTTAGCAATTTTATACCGCAGTCCGAAGAAGGGCTGATCAAACAAATGCGTTATGGCAGAGCTTTTCGGGGATGAATACTTTATGGAAAGGGCGCTGGGGGAAGCGCGGCTGGCTTTTGAGAAAGGAGAGGTCCCCGTCGGGGCGGTGGTGGTATGTGCGGGACGGATCATTGCCCGGGCGCACAATCTGACGGAACTGCTGAATGATGTGACAGCCCATGCCGAAATGCAGGCCATTACGGCTGCTGCCAACACCTTGGGGGGGAAGTACCTTGACCAATGTACCGTTTATGTAACCGTAGAACCCTGCGTCATGTGCGCCGGTGCCCTGGCCTGGGCGCAGGCGGGAAGAGTCGTCTTCGGCGCTCCCGATGAAAAAAGAGGCTACCAGAAATTCGCACCTGACGTTCTGCATCCCAAAACCGAGGTCACAGAAGGTATCCGCGGGAAGGAATGTGCCGCACTCATGAAAGAATTCTTTGCTGCCAGGCGATCCTGATGCGGCTACCCCCCTCCCCGGGCTATTTTACTACAACCGTTCTGCTTCCCTTGCCTGTGGCGTCAAAAGCCTTCAGCTGCACTTCTCCTCTGACAGGAACGGGATTCCTGTATTCCGGAGACTGGATGGAAGGTTCCCCCCCATCGGTGGAGTAACGGATTTTCAAGCCGGGATATTCAATGTTGGCTTTTAACATGCCCTCTTCGATGACGGCCCCCGGAGGAGGTAGTCGGTAGTTGAAACCCCCGAAAAGTCTGCTCAGGCGTGACAGCTCACGCTTGCCCAAAACGTTGGCAAACTGGTTCCACCCCTCGTCCATCAGCTGTTGGCGCCGCATAGGATTGGCTTCGCCTTCCCAGGGGCGTTCTTTTCCCCATGCCGTTTCGGCGAGACCGATCATTTTGGGAAGCGCATAGTATTCCAGCATTTGGGGACCCCTGATGGTCTCAGCCCACAACTGGGCCTGCATTCCCATGATGTTTTTCCGGGCCTCCGGCTTCAGCCTTTCCATCCCGGCATACGCCGTCGCAGGATCAATGTCGCGACCCATCCCCGTCTTCAGGTTGGTGACAAAAGAGTTCCAGGGGGCGAATTGCCAGGGATTGCGGACATTGCAGAAACCTCCCCAATAGAGTCCGGGCTCCCGGGGATCCTTGCTGTAAGCAAAGTCAAAGTAAAAATTGGAGACGTCGCACATCACCACGGGATATCCGGCATTGGCCAGGCGATAGGAGAGGTTGGCCCACTGTCCCAGGTTGTTCCACGCCCAGGGAATCACCTTGCCGCCGGCAAAAGCCGGATTCGGGACGTATTTCCCCTCTTCGTTCTTCAGCAGGGCGACTTCCTCCCAACCCCCCGCCTTCAGATTGCGGGCTTTCAGAATTTCCACAGCTCGCTTCAGGAAGTAGCTCTGCAGGTTCTTGGGATCCCTGATTTCAGGCATGCCTTCCATCAGTTTGGCACACAGCGGCGATTGGGTCCATACTCCCTCGGGAACTTCATCCCCTCCGGTATGGAAAATTTCTAGGGGCACCCCGGCGTCAGCGTACATCCCGATGATTTCGTCAATGACAGTCTCATAGAATTTGTAAACCGATTCCCTGGCCACGCAAACCACATTGTCGTTGTAATGCTGTGCTGAATTGTATACCGACTGGTCATCGGGATCGATCAGCCTGAATTCTTCAGCCTTTTCTTCATTCCCTTCCATCATGAATTTCCGGTAGCGGGCTTCCATAGCCCGGATGGCTGCCCGGGAGTGCCCGGGGAAGTTGATGGTAGGGAGAATCCGGATATGACGCTGGTGGGCGTACCTGAGGATCTCCATGAAATCGTCACGGGAATAAAATCCGCTGCCGGTAGATCCTTCGGCATCGGGGAAAGGTCCCGACCCATAGGCGGGATGGAGCATGTCAACACCGTCTTTGGTGGTGTGTCCCCTGCGTGAGGCGACCTCCGTCAGTTCCGGGAGACTGGCGATGGCGATTCTCCATCCCTCGTCTTCCGCGAGATAGAGCTGCATGGTGTTGAGCTTGTAACAAGCCATGATGTCAATCATTTTTTTCACGGTTTCCTTGCTCTGGAAGTTACGGGCCACATCGATGTGGAGGCTGCGGAAGGGGAATCGCGGAGCATCCTCGATCTCCGTGGCCGGAAGTCCCGACTGACCGGTACCCGCATCTGCGGGAACCAGGGCCATCAGGGTCATCATGCCGTAAAAAACACCGGCGGGATCACTTCCGTAGATGACCACCGAGGGGTCTTCCCTGATTTCCAGTTTATAGGCTTCACGGGATACGCCGTTGACCGTCATGGGTCTCAATCCCAGGAAGATGGCGTTGGTCCGGGGCTCTTCAGCTTCTTTGGGAGTTACGGCACTGCCGGCAATTCTGCCCAACACGGCGGCGGCATACCCGGCTTCCTGTTCCAGACCCTTTTGGTAGAAGAGTTGCGGAACATCGCTGAAAAATACCGTTTTCCCCGGAAACCTGGCGGAGACGGGCGTGGGAACCACTGCTGGCAGCGATTCCACCGGCACGTCGTGGAGCTTCCCGTTGTTCCGGAAGGTGGTTTCCGGGGTGGGAAGGGGCTCGTAATCGTTGCGGTGACGGTTGACTTGTTCCGGTTCCGTAAATGGTTCAAGGGTATAGTCTGATACGGCGACAATGGATTTCTCAGCTCCATCCTTACCGTAGAAGACAAAATAAAGGCCCAGAGGCGCGTCCGACTCCTTGATCAGCCATGCTTCCGACTCATAAACAATTTCAGCTTTTTCTCCCGGTTTCAACAAAAACCCTCCGGCAGGAGAAAGCCTGTACCAATCCCCGCTGATGCGCGTGATCAATGCATTACCTTCCGTATTCCTGACTTCGCGGGGGGTTTGGTTATAAAACAACGCCCAGTTGTTTTCGTCGAGGGTGAAACCGCTTTTATTTTCAATAGTAAATTGCGCTTTTACTCCCGGCTGGTCGGCATATTCATTGCTGATCACCTTCCAGCTTACAGTAAGTTGATCACCCGAAGGCACTTTCTGCTGGTCACAACGGGTGAACATAAACAGAAGCGTGCATAAAAAAACATGAAACGATATTTTTTTCATAGCGGAAAAATATTTAGTTTGGCTCATTATATATTCGCCAAAGATAATTGAACCAATTGAAAGTAACCCTGATAAAAACCCGATATTGATGAAACAGAATCAAAGGCTGATTTCCCTGGATGCCTTCCGCGGTTTCACCATCGCATCCATGATCATGGTGAACAATCCCGGAAGTTGGAGCCATGTGTATGCTCCGTTGTTGCACAAGCCCTGGAACGGGATTACCCCTACCGACCTGATTTTTCCGTTTTTCATTTTCATTGTGGGGGTATCCGTTGCTCTGGCTTATACCAAAAGGGTGGCGGCTGGTGTGTCGCAAAAAGAGATGGTCAGGAAGATTGTCTGGCGTTCGGTAAAAATCTTTGCCGTTGGAATTTTCCTGGCGCTCTATCCCCGCTTTAATTTCGGGGAGTTGCGGGTAGCCGGCGTACTTCAGCGGATTGCCATCGTTTTTCTGGTCTGCGCCCTTCTCTTTTTGAAGGTGGGGTGGAAGAGGCAGGCCATTATTGCGGGATGTTTGCTGGTCGGTTACTGGTTGTCCATGATGTTTCTCCCCACCCCCGGGTATGGAAAGCCCATGCTTGAGCCTGGGGTGAACCTGGCTGCCTGGATAGATTCTTTCCTGTTGCCGGGGAGGATGTGGCAGAAAACCTGGGACCCGGAGGGGGTGTTCAGCACCTTGCCGGCCATTGCCACGGGGATCACCGGCATGCTGGCGGGAACGCTCATCCTGAGCAAAAACAGCATGGAAAGGAAAATCATATGGCTCTTCACGGCAGGATTTCTGGCAGCTACCCTGGGTGTGGTCTGGAGCTGGCATTTCCCCCTCAACAAGGGTTTGTGGACCAGCTCCTTTGTGATGGCCACCTCCGGACTGGCTTCCATGACGCTGGCGGCGAGCCTTTTCCTGGTTGACCATCTCGGCTATAAGAAATACGCAAAACCCTGGGTCATCTTCGGCTCAAATGCCATTTCGGTGTATGTGCTGGCCGGGTTGCTGGGTTATTTTTTCTACGGAATCCAGATTGGGGGAGCATCCATAAAAGGTCATTTCATGGATTTCTTTACAGGAATGGGGACAGCTCCCAAATTTGCAAGCCTCCTCTATGCCCTGCTCTATGTCGGCATTCTTTTCATACCGGCATTGGTACTTTACCGGAAGAAAATATTCCTCAAGCTCTGATTTCGGGTCAGGCTTCGCTGATCATGAAACCCGCCTGACGCAGGTCATTCCAAAATGCCGGATAGGATTTGGTGACTACGCCGGGATTTCGGATGACCAGCGGTTTCCCCGTGAGTGCCATCGGTGCGAAAGCCATGGCCATGCGATGGTCATCGTATGTGTCGATGACCGGAAGGTCTTGTGCCAGGTCAGGATGGATCACCCCATCCCATTTCAGCTCCCCGGGGGCGGGAACGACAATGCCGGCTCCGAACTTCGACAGTTCTTTCTGCAATGCCGCAATGCGGTCGGTTTCCTTGATCCGGAGGGTTTCCAATCCTTTGAAATGAAAGGGAATTCCTTTGGCAACGCATAGCGTGGCCAGTGTTTGCCCGACGTCGGGATTCTCATGGAAATCCAGAAAAACCCGGGAAGGCCTGACATCCTCTTTTTTGGTAATCAGGATGGCATGCTCCGTGGTAGTTGTGGTTATCCCAAAGGCTTCAAACCAGTAGGAAACGGCTTCGTCTCCCTGGAGTCCTGACAGGCGGAGGTTTTCCAGCAACACTTCTCCGGACTTGCTGAGCGCCAGTATTTCATACCAGTACGATGCGGCGGTCCAGTCAGATTCTACCGTGAATCCGCAGGGAAGGAAAGATTGCCGGGGAACCGTGATTTCATTGTTTTTCCAGATGGAACGGACACCTGCCTGTTCCAGCAGCCGGAGGGTCATACCGATATAACTTCTGGAGGTGACTCTGTTTTGCAACAGGAGGGTGAGACCGCCCTCAAGGGTGGGAGCGATCAACAGGAGGGCGGTGATGTACTGGCTGGAAATGCTTCCGTCCAGTTCGAGCGTTCCTCCTTTCAGGAGCGTTCCTGTGATTTTCAGGGGCGGAAATCCATCCTCTCCGGCGTATTCGATGAGGGCTCCCAGTTTGCGGAGTGCCTCGACCAGCACCTTAACCGGGCGTTGCTGCATCCGCTCTGAACCGGTCAGCAACCACTCTCCGGCGGTTCTCGAAAGATAGGCTGTCAGAAAACGCATGGCTGTCCCCGCATGCCCTACATCGAAGAACGGCCCATCTGACGCCAGAATGGCTTCCATGACACGCGTATCATCGCTGTCACTGAGATTTTCAATTTTATCCTGACTTTTGGACAGTGCTTTGATGATCAGAACCCTGTTGCTGATACTTTTCGAGGCAGGAAGGGAGATCTTCGCGTTCGGTGAACCGGAGGGGGCCTCAATATGCAAAACGTGATGATGGGTCATGGCCATGGAATTTACAGGTCGTACAGGCTTTCCAGGGATGCCAGAACCTGATCGCGGCTGCAATGCCGGTTGATCTCGAATTTTCCGGTGGCTGACAGGAGGGTAAAATTGATCAGTCCGGCTTCATTTTTTTTGTCATGCATCATCAGCGCAAGGAGTTTTTCAGAATGATCATGATTCATCGGGACGGGGCCATAGAGCTGTCTTATCCAATTCCCCATGCGGCGGGCCTCGCCGGCGGGGAAACCGCAGGTTTCCGAAGAAAGAAAGAGCTCGGCAACCATTCCCCAGGCAACGGCATACCCATGCAACACCGGATGGCCTGTTTCGAGGGCCAGGCTTTCGATGGCATGCCCGGCGGTGTGGCCGAAATTCAGGGCTTTCCTGATATCGGCCTCCAGAGGATCGCGGGTGACAAAGTGATTCTTGACTTCCACGGAATGGCGGATGAACTCCCGGAGTTCATCGTAATCGGCCACGTCAGGGTCAAAACGGTGCAATTCCGTGAGATGCGCGGGACTGAAAATCAATCCGTGCTTTATCATTTCCGCAAATCCCGAAAGGAGGTTCATCCGGTCGAGGGTTTTCAGAAAAGGAGTATGGATCAGAACGGCCAGAGGCTCCCTGAAGGTGCCTATTTCATTCTTCAACCCGCGGAAGTTGATGCCGGTTTTCCCGCCGACTGAGGCGTCGACCTGTGAAAGGAGGGTGGTGGGGATGTTGACAAAACCAATGCCCCTTTTGAAGGTCGACGCGGCAAATCCTGCCAGATCGGTGAGCATGCCTCCCCCTACATTGATCAGCAGCGATTTCCGGCCGGCGCCCCTGGCTGTCAGAAATTCCCAGATCATCGCCGCCGAGGAGAGATTTTTGTTCTCTTCTCCCGCAGGAATGACGATGCGGGGGAACCTTCCGAATAACGTATTGTTACAGACCCAGAGTTCTTCAACCACAGAATCCGTGGCCAGGAAAATTTGGTCTCCGGGAAAGTCGGCGATGACCTTAGCAAAATCTTCCTCCACCGAAGAGGAGAAAATAATTTCAGCCCTGTCCTTTGAATTATCCATTCATCCGTTGTAAATTGCGCTAAGTTACAACTTTGTTTCCATACCAAAACTTACACCTTCGATATTCGGTAAATGATAACGGAGAATTCAGCGCGGATCAGGCGTATCAAACGTTTGTTTTATATCGGAGCGGGCGTGATGGCTCTGGCTTCGCTGCTGTTTTTCCTTTTGGGAAAGGATGTTCCCGGTTTTGTGTCAGCGGGCATCCTTGTGGTGTGGTTTCTGGCATTTCAGTCGATTGATTTTTCCTATGTCTGGTTTGACGCCGGCAACGGGAAAGTGATTCTCCGCTATTATCAGGCTACGAAATTCGGACGGAAAGATTACAATACCATCGAATTTCCCGTGGGTATCCTGTATGACTTCCGGTTTGAGAAGTCGGTATTTGGTTTGGTCAGGGATTTGGTCCTGGTAGTCAAAACCAGACGGGGAATCGCCGAATACGATCCGGTGAGCCTTGCGGCGGTCAGCAAGGAAGAACAACGGCAGATCGAAGAGCAACTCAGGACGCTTTTAAACCGCTGAATATTGTTTTTTTGAAAACCCCGCTTTATGACAGAAGATCTTTTGCTGTACAAGGTGGCCTTGTCCATGATCCCCGGCATCGGGGGCGTTTTGGCCCGCACACTGGTGGAGCACGTGGGCAGCGTGGAAGCCGTCTTCAGGGAACCCCTCCGGAATTTGATCAGGATTCCCGGGATTGGCGAAGTGAATGGCCGGAAAATCAGGGAAAGCGACACCCTGGTCAGTGCGGAGAAAGAGTTGGCGTATGCCGTCAGGGAGGGGATCAGGATATTCTTTTATCTTGACGGTGATTATCCACGCCGTTTTAGGGAGTGCGCCGATGCTCCCGTGGTCTGTTATTACAAAGGGGTGGCGGACCTTGATATGGCCAAAGCCGTCAGCGTGGTGGGTACCCGGCATGCCACGGATTACGGAAGGCAGATATGTGATGAACTTCTCAGGGATCTGGCGTCCCGTGGACATCAGCTGCTGGTGGTGAGCGGACTGGCATACGGAATAGATATTCAGGCACATAAGTCAGCCCTGAAATACGGTCTGCCCACTGTGGGTGTCCTGGGGCACGGTCTCGACAAACTCTACCCTGCCCAACATGCCCCGACGGCAAAAACCATGCTCCTGAAAGGGGGATTGCTGACCGATTTTCCAAGCGGGACCAGGATAGACCCGCCCAACTTCATCCGCCGGAACCGCCTGATCGCGGGACTTAGCGATGTCACCGTCGTCGTGGAATCGGGAGAAAAGGGCGGCGCCCTGATCACCTCCGACATTGCATCCTCTTACGACCGCGAAGTGTGCGCCTTCCCGGGAAGAGCGGTAGATATTCATTCCAAAGGCTGTAATATGTTGATAAAAAAGAATATCGCTGCCATGATCGAAAATGCGGAAGACCTGGAATTCGCACTGGGATGGATCCCTGAAGCCAAAATGAGAGCCCCGCGGCAGCAGGAACTTTTTGCCAGGCTCTCCGGGGAAGAACAAAGGGTGGTGGACTGGTTGAAAAAGGAAGACAAAATGGATCTGGACACCCTTGCCCTGGCTGTGGAAATGCCGGTCAGGAAGCTTTCAGCTCTGCTGCTCGAACTCGAAGTCAAAGGGGGGGTGGTCGCCCTGCCCGGAAACCAGTATCGGCTGAAGTACTGATTATTCAGGCGCTGGTGCCCGTGAAGGGGAGAAATCAGAAACCAGGGATGATTTGTATCTTTGCGGCATGGGAAGAAGTTTTGAAGAGCTTAAAGTTGCCAAATCGTTGCTGAGGGCGTTGGGGGAGATCGGCTTCACGGAGCCCACGCCTGTGCAGGAGTTGGCTATTCCGGTGATCAATTCGGGGATTAACGTGGTGGGCATTGCCCAGACGGGCACGGGAAAGACGGCCGCATACCTGTTGCCTCTGCTCACTCGCCTGGTGAAGGCGGAAGGGACGGAGCCCCGGTGCATTGTCCTGGTGCCTACACGGGAGTTGTCGGTTCAGGTAGGAGAGGATGTTGCGGAACTTACCCCTTATACCGATTTGCGTTCGGCTGCCGTTTTTGGGGGTGTGGGCTGGACGAAACATGCCGAACTTCTGTCTCCGGGGATTGACCTGCTGGTAGCCACTCCTGGTCGTCTGTGGGATTTGTACCAGGCCGGTGCACTCTCTTTCAGGAAAGTGAAATTCCTGGTGATCGATGAAGCCGACCGGATGCTCGACATGGGATTTATGCCCCAGCTGCGGCAGCTTTTCGAGATCATTCCCCCGCGACGGCAAAACCTTCTGTTCAGCGCCACCTTCCCTGAAAAAATGGAACAAATGGCCGAAGAGTTCCTCGACCACTACGAAAGGGTGGAAGTGGCGCCTTCCGCCACTCCTGTGGAACAGGTGGAACAAATGGTTTACAGGGTTCCCAATTTCCAGGCCAAACTGGTCCTGATCCGCCACTTGCTGACAGATGAGGCAGCCTTTCACCGGGTAATTCTTTTTGTGAAGACAAAAACTTCCGCCGACGCTGTCTTCAAGGTCGTCAAGCGGAAAGCGGAAGGTGAAAAACGGATCATGCACAGTGACAAGGGGCAGTCCACACGCCTCAACGCCATCAGGGCTTTCAAGGAAGGAGAGGTGAGGATCCTGATTACCACCGACCTGTCAGCCCGCGGGCTGGATGCCTCCCTGGTGTCGCATGTCATCAATTTTGACATTCCCCCCCATTATGAAGATTACATTCACCGCATCGGCCGCACGGCACGGGCGGGGAACCGGGGAACCGCCATCACCCTGGTGACTCCCGATGAAGAATGGCATCTGAAGCGTATCGAAAAGATGATCCGCATGGAAATCCCCATCGCGGAGATCCCCGCCGGCATCACTTTCCCGGAGACTGCTTTCGAAGAGCGGCAGAGGCAGAAACGGGAGGTTGACCGGCAACGGAAAATCGACGACCCCTCCTTCAAGGGGGCATTTCATCAAAAGAAGAAGCGCCCCGAGGGTCATGCCGGGGGAAGGAAGCCCCGACAAGGAAAACCCGGAAGAAGGAAATAAAATTTCAGCAAGTTTTACGGCTGTCAATCTCCCCATATTGCGGAAACAAGGGTCTCTTTTTCACATCGGATTTCGTCTGACAACATGGGTTTTGTCTTCCTGATCCGCTTCCAAAGCCAGCGGCCCCGGGTTTTCCTGAAGAGAATGTACCAGAAATGAGCAAATTTCCCGGCAAGGGGAAGTATTGCCAGAAACAGCAATTTCAGGAACCAGCTTTCCAGAAGGGGTGAAACCAGCCACATCTCCAGCAGGTAAAAAACAGGAAACAGGACGATGCCGAGGCCAAAAGAAAAGGTACTCCTGAAAATTTCCTGTTTTACCTTCCTGTTCACGAGGAAGTCGAGGATAAAAAAGGGCAGTGCGTTGAAAAGAAAGCCAAAGAGAAAGAAGGGGAATGTGACGGCCAGAAAGAGGAGGTGCAGCAGCAGTTTCCCTGTTTTTTCCTCTTCGCGGTCCACTACCCAGCTTCTGATGCCAAGTGATCTCAGCCTGCCGAGGAAGTTGATCCCCCGAGCCGCCAGCTTTTCCGCTGCCTCCCGGTCTTGTGCCTCCAGGGCATCCAGCCTATTTATCAATTGTTGTCCGATATGAAAAACGTGGCTGAGGTTTTTCTTTTTATTCTGTTTGCGAAGTTGAGGAACGGTACCGATTTCCCGGAGGGCTTCAAAGCCCCTGTATAAGGATTCTGTGTTGTAGTTGAGGGTCAGGGGGAGGAGGGACCGGTAGAGGTCATCCCTTAGGGCATGTATTCCCTGAACGGGATTCCGGCGGTAGAGGTCATAATAATCCCGGGCATCCAGGGGTTTTCCGAAGATGATGAGCATCCTGCGGCCGAAGTCCTGGTATTGGTCGAAATAGATACCTGTGGGAATGATTTTTATGTCAAGGGAGAATTGGGTAGCTTCCCCGGCAAGGAAGACAATGCGGGGGATGGCCTTTTTGTGGGGGATCATCCGGCGGTTGACCGAATGGGCTGCCTCGGGGTAAAGACCTATGGATTTGTTGTTTTTCAGGATATTGGCTGCCGTCATGAAACTCTGTCCGTTTCTGGAGAGGTTTTCATATCCGTCACGGATCCGCCAGGCTGGAATGATTTTTACAAATCTCATAAATGCCCGGGTGATTCTGTTTTTGAAGAGATCGGCCCGGCCGAGCCATACCACCTGTTGTTTTACGGAATATACCACTGCCAGGTCATCGTTTAGCGCATTGGGATGATTGGGAGCAAAAATGAGTGGTTTGCCGGTGGGAATGTTTTCTTTGCCCAAAATCACGATGGTCCGGTGAAACAACCACCAGGCGTATTTGACATACTGTTTGAAGAGCCAGTATCCCGGGGACCACTTTTCAACCATTCTTATATGTTTTTACAATACCGGTATTACCTCTCCGGTTCCTTGTTCCATGCGATCCCGGTCATTTCATTTTCAGCGGGATACCCTCTTCCCCGGGGACCGGGGTGGGAGGATGAGCAAGCTATTTTCCCAGCAGAAGTTTTGACATCTTCCGGTGGATGTCGGTATTGTCCATGATTCCCGTAAATTCTGCCGCACCCGGACCGAAGGCAAAAACGGGCACCATCACCGCGGTATGATCTTCTGAGGTAAAACCGCCTTTCACCATGCCGGTATACATATTTCCGTCGGTGATGCTCATGCCGCCGGTTTCATGGTCGGCAGTGACGATCACCAGGGTTTCCCGGTCGCGGGAGGCGAAGTCCAGCGCTTTTCCGATGGCGCGGTCAAAGTCAAGCATCTCCCCGACCACATAAGGGGTATTGTTGTCATGACCGCCCCAGTCGATCATCGACCCTTCCACCATGAGGAAGAATCCTTTTTTGTTGTTGTTCAGAATGGTGATGGCAGTTTCGGTGGCGACGGGCAGCAAATCGCCCCTTTCGTTCGCCCGCCCGTTGTGTTCCGATGCCGTCAACCCTGCCAGTTTTCCGCTTTTTACCTGAGCAATGGCGCCAATATCCTGCAAAACCTGGTAGCCTTTCTCTTTCAATTCATCCGTCAGGTCTTTCCCATCCTGGCGATCGGTAAAATGTTTGTATCCTCCGCCGATGAATACATCGATATCGGTTTTCAGAAAATCGGCGGCGATGGCTTCATAGCTGCTCCGGCTTCCCTGATGAGCAATGAAAGAAGCGGGTGTCGCATGGGTGATGGCAGAAGTGGAAACAAGTCCGGTAGCCAGTTTTTTATCTACGGCAGACTCAAGGATGGTCTTCAGGGGTTTCCGTTGGGTATCTACGGCAATGGCGCCATTGTAAGTGCGTACGCCAGTTGACAGGGCGGTGCCGCCGGCCGCGGAGTCGGTGATGTATTTGTCGGCCGACTGGGTTTTGGAAAAACCCACATGGCGGAAATTATCCAGAAATAATTTCCCTCCATTGGCTGTAATGCCGGCAAAGACGTGGTCAACCCCCATGCCGTCCCCGATCATCAGGATCACATTTTTGGGCCTTTTGCCTTTCGGTTTTTCGACATAATTTCTGACGGGATAAAAATCTTGGCCTTGGTAGACCAGGTTTTCATCGCCGGGTTTTACTTCTTGGTAGGTTTCCTGGGCCGAAAGAGGCATTGATGCCACGAAAATCGCTGCCAGGAGCAAATATCTGAAATGTTTCAAAACCATGGGAATTATTTTTTTCAGCCAAAAATAACCAAATTTTACAGATATAACGGTTCTATTTCCACTTGGTTCAACAGCGAGGATCGCTTCTGTCAGTTTTTAAGCTTTTTCTTGCCGAATTCGGGATCTATCTTCAGCAGGGAGGTGGCGATCAGGGGGATGATGCTGCAAATCATGACCCAGAGGAAAAAATGCTGGTATCCCAGTTGTTCCTGGAGCCATCCGGCGAACATGCCGGGGACCATCATTCCCAAGGCCATGAATGCGGTGCAGATAGCATAGTGGGAGGTTTTGAACTCCCCTTCGGCGTAATAAATGAGGTAGAGCATGTAGGCGGTGAAGCCGAAGCCATAGCCGAACTGCTCCAAACCGACGCACAGGTTGATGATCAGCAGGTTGTCGGGCATGGCATAGGCGAGATAGAGGAAAGTGGCTGCGGTGAGAATCATGCTCAGGGCCATTGGCCAGAGCCATTTTCTGAGACCTCCCTTTGCGGCGACGATCCCGCCGATGATCCCTCCCACGGTAAGGCTCAGGATACCCACGGTTCCATAGACCAGACCCACTTCTCCGGTGGTCAGGCCAAGGCCGCCCACATCGCGGGTATCGAGGAGGAACGGGGTGACCAGTTTGAGGAGTTGGGCTTCGGCAAAGCGGTAGGTAAGCATGAAGAAAATCCCCGCCGCCACCTGTTTTTTGCGGAAGAAAGTGCTGAAGGCGGTGACAAATTCGCGGGCGATATTTTTCGCCGTGACTTCTGCGGAAGGTTTATCGGAGACGGGGTACGGAAGGGCAAAACGGTGATACAGGAAAAAGGCGATAAAGAGTCCGGCCATGATGAAGAAGGTAATGGACCAGGCCATGGGGATGTTGCCAGAAGTTCCCCGGAAGACGGCGGCGGTATTCTTATCCAGTTTGGGATCGGCCTGCAGGACGATCCATGCTGGTTTGTCCCAGTTTTCGGTCGTAAATTCAAACCTGTCGTCACCCGCCAGGGAGATGCTTTTATCTCCTTTGTCGAGGTGCATCACCAAGACGTGGGATTCTCCCGGTGCCGGGGGTTTGCTGAGGCGGATGTGGGCCAGGGTGGTATTTCCCGAAGCCGCAGTTGCGGCCGTCGGTGTCCCCGGCTCTCCGAAATTGCGGCGGATCCAGGCACCCAGGGGTCCCGAAATATGGCCCGACCACCACGATTCCTGCTTCTCCTCGGCCTGCCGGCCAGCTTCCTGCTGTGGTTTGACAAAACCGTTCAGCCGGTTTTGTTCAAGAGCGAATTTTCTGATGCCTGCGGCACTGTCCCCGGGAATGGTCCGGGTTCCCAATTCTATCTTTGACGGAAAGGCGATGAAGAAGGATTCTTCTCCCGTCATGTCGCCGGGGAGGGAGGGAGGGGCTTCCATCACTACCGGGGCCCCTTTCCCGGGGCCGGCATCCACCTTAAGAATGACGGGAGGCAATCCGGTATGGGATTCCAGGAACCCGGCGACGATGATCAGCACACCCTGCCCCATAATGGAGGCGATGCGGTAAAAGGTGCTCCGGATACCGACATACAGGGCCTGGTTATGGGAATCAAGGGCCAGCATGTAAAAGCCGTCGGCGGCAATGTCATGGGTGGCTGAACTGAAGGCCACCAGCCAGAATACGGCCAGGGTGGCCCTGAAGAAAAAGGGCACGGGTATGAGAAACGCTACTCCGGCCAGTCCGGCACCAATGAAAAGTTGCATGACCAGAATCCACCACCGCTTGGTCTTCAGAATATCCACAAACGGACTCCAGAAGGGTTTGATCACCCAGGGAAGGTACAACCAACTGGTATACAGGGCAATGTCGGCATTGCTGATGCCCAGTCGCTTGTACATGATCACCGAAATCGTCATCACGGCGATGTACGGTATTCCTTCGGCAAAGTAAAGGGTGGGTATCCACGCCCAGGGATTTCTTGTGGTTTTTTTCTTCATCGCCTGCAAGTTTATTTGTAAAGCTTTGTCAGCTGCGCATTTTTGAAATAATGAGCGAGAATCTGATCATAGGAATATCCTTTTTCCCCCATGACGGCAGCCCCGATCTGGCACAGTCCGGCACCATGGCCCCATCCCGCTCCTCTGAGAATGATCTTTCCGGGAATTCCGCCGTGCATATCGTCGTAGGAAACGACAAATGCCGAACTATACAAATGGGAGGCAGAGAGCCATTTCCTGATTTCCAGCTCCTTGCCTACTATCATGGTGCGCCGGGTCCCGGTGATCTTCAGCCGGAGGATTCTTCCTGAAAATCCCCGCTGCAAAGGCTCCAATTTCACGATCTCCCCGAAATCGATCCCCGACCGCGTTTTGACCAGGGCCGATAACTCTTCCTGGCCATATGTCACCTGCCATCTGAAGAAATCCCTGGTTTCCTGGTCAAAATCGGGAAGTACCTGCGCCAGGACAGTAGTATCGGTGGTGTTGCAAAAAACATCGGGAGACCCCAGAATCCACTTTTCGGCTTCTTTTTCCAACGTCAGGTTTTTCGAAGGAGGGGATCCCAGGGGTTTGTGGTCGGTCACTGCCGTAAGATAACTTTTAGGTTCGGGCTCCCAGACGTTCTCGAAATTTTCGGAAATTCCCCCGCAACATTTGGAAAAACGGGTGTCACAAATGTCGTCACCTGCGGTCAGCACTTCTCCGGTAGTTGCTTCCACGGCCATAGCCGCCTGACCTGAAATGATCTTCGTGATCCCCTGGTACCGCTGGCAGTGGTCGTCGGCACACACGTCATAAAGGGTATGGTCTTCGCGGTCGTACCACCTGACAATTTCATCATCGCCGATTTGCGAAGTCGTATATTTTTCCCCTGATGCCGCCACTTTTTTGCTTTTCTCAAGCTGGGCGAGCAGCCAGCTACGAGAAATGACAGCATGTGCTTTCAGGAGTTCAGGGGAACTTGTCGCACTCATCTCGCTTGAAATTACGCTTTTGAGATAATCCTCCAGGTGCACGGTGTTGATGACGCGCACTTTTCCGTTCTCGGGGATAAACCTGATCCCCCCGGTGAAACGCTGATGTTCCTTTTTCTCCCAGTGAAAGCCTATGCCGATAGTGACTCCTTTCAGCAGAAAGGCGTTGGTTTTGAAAACAGGATTCAGGACGATCTGTTCCTCTGAAATGATCAGGATATCGGTGCCTTGCAGGATCATTTTCCCCTTTTTCAATTCAACGGAATATTCGCCCTGTTGAAACTGGGTGGGACCTTGATGATACCCGGTTTCAAGGACGAACTCCACCCTGGTCTCCGCCATAATTCCGACATTCAGGACGGGTTGTTTTTTTAGCTTCATAGTTTTCATATTATTCGTTCTTTATCAAAGGCCATTCCGGGCAAAAGTGGCCAGTTTTTCTTTCATATGGTTGAATTGTGTCTGATTCAGGCATACCTGGCCGAAGATATCTTCGAGGTCGGCAGCAGTAATTTTTTCGAAATCTTCCCTGCGGGGGAGGATGACGATGCCGCAAAGTTCCACGGCTGCCGGGCTGACCACCATTTTCAGGGGTTCTTCGGCATCATATTGCCAGGGTCTTTGGCGTTCCCTCGGGAAGATCAGCACAGTCCATTCCTTTTTGGCGTACCATGTTACCATATTTATCATAGGTTCTTCCTGGCCTCTCTTGTCCAGGGAATCGATGACTCCCCCGATCCAGGCCGTCAGGGAGGGAGCATGGGCAGATTGCAAAACGATGAAACGGCGAAGGCAGTTTTCTAAGGCGGTCACCCGCACCGCTCCCTCTTCGCTGATCACTTCCGACTGATGTTTGAGAAGTTGGGGCAATTCCTCTTCCAGAGGGAGAAAATTCCTGATCCCGGCCTGGAAATGGAAATGGTCGGGTGCTGAGGCGCCGCATTGCGGGCCGTTGTAAAAAAGGGTGAATTCATGCAGATCCTTGCTGAGCCGGAGGAAGGTGTTCTTATTTGCTTTGATGAGCTGCGGTGTATGGTGAACGGAGGGGATGGTGAGATGACAGGGGAAAATGGGAAACGGATTGACAAGGATCAGGAAATTTCCGGGATAGGGGAGCCCCCCCTGTTCGGCAGGCAGGTTGTCGCGGCACAGAAAACAGGGCCGTGAACGGATGGCCTCTTCCGATGTGTTTGCTGCGGAAGAACGAATTCTTCCCGGATTGAAATGGCATTCCACTCTGAAAAGTCCAAAATGGAAAGTTTTCGTTTCAACGGCCCGGAGGGAACGGTAGTTCGCTCCGGCCAGCGGCCAGACACTCTTTTGCTGGTTAACCAGGGCTACTGCCTGCCGGGAGAGCGACCAGGTGGTGCCGTGTTTCTTAAGTTCTTTTTCGGAGATGATTTGCATGGCTTGTAAACCGAATTTCAGCTTTTCACACTGCCAATATGTTCCCTGATCCTATAATTTGATGGTGGCCGGATCGCTCAGTTCACTTTCATGGTTGTACCGGTCAAGAGCGGATACCCTGACAGAATGTTTTTTTCTTTTTTTTCCTGTTTTCGGAAATTCAACGCTGGTTTCCCCAGTGAAGTGGGTGACCTGGTCACCGGAAGTGATGTCGGGAAGTTTTCCCGGCTCGCTGAGATAAACAAGGTAGCGGATGGGGAGCACAACGGCCGCAGTGGATGCAGGTTCCTTCCAGCTCACCTTTCTTCCGGAAACGTCTACTTTGACGGGAGGATTGGGTTTGATATATTCCATCCATTCCATGGGTGGCGTCAGGGAGGGATAGCGATAAAAGCTGTTTTTCAGGCTGTCCTGAAATCCAAACAGGTTGCGTTTGAAATGCTTGCTGCTGAAATAGATGCAGCCTGAGATGTTGGGGTATTTCCGGAGTGTACGAAGCTGTTCCGGCATTTGCCTGGCACTTCGCCATGCGGGAACGGTTGCTTCAGTCCCCAGTTTGTAAGGCGCCAGCCCGATATACAGCTGTTTGCCGAACACGTTATCGTTCCACCATCTGCAAAGGGTTTCGAAATCGGCCAGCTTATGTCCGATTTCCCAGTAAATCTGGGGTGCGACATAATCGATCCATCCCTCCCGCAACCATTTCCGGATGTCGGCATACAGATGGTCATAGTTGGTCACCCCTGCGTTGGTGGCCGATCCGTCGGGGTCGTCCTGCCGGTTGCGCCACACCCCGAAGGGACTGATCCCGAATTTCACCCAGGGTTTGATGCTTTTGATGGAATCATTGATCATTTTGACAAGAATATCAACGTTTTCACGTCTCCATGATTCTTTTTCCGCAGGGGGGAATGCCCGGTTATACCTGGCATAAGAATGGTCATCGGGGAAAGGCTCTCCGTTCGGATAGGGATAAAAATAGTCATCCATATGGATACCGTCGACATCATACCGCCTGACGATATCGCATACCACCCGGGTGACATAATCACGGGTGCCGGGGATTCCCGGGTCAAAAAGCAGGATTTTGCCGTAACGGATGGCCCATTCCGGATGTTCAAAGATCATGTGGTTCCCTGCGATGGGCTCATCGGCATTCAGGGCGATCCGGTAAGGATTCAGCCAGGCATGAAGTTCCATATTCCGGAGATGGCTCTCTTCGATCCAGAATTGTAACGGATCCCAAACCGGGGTCGGATACCGGCCGGGAATCCCGGTCAGGTATTTTGACCAGGGTTCCAGGGCGGAAGGATAAAACGCATCGGAACAGGGCCTGGCCTGAAAAATGACCGCATTCATCCCCAGTCGCTGATGCAGGTCCAGAATCTCAATCGCCTCCCTTTTCTGTTCTTCCACGGGCAGCCCCGGCTGTGACGGCCAGTCTATGTTGTTGACGGTGGCTACCCAAATCCCCCTGAACTCATATTTCGGCAAGAGAGCCTGACTTGTTCCCTGAAAGGATGTCATGACTGACAGGGCAAAAAAAACAAATATGCCCGGCGCAATTCGTCTGGTCATTCGTTTGTTATTTCAGTGAAATAATTTCGTAAAAATAGGATAAAAAGATTGGATTTTTAAAGCTCCCGCGGAATTGAACTCAAGATTGCGTATTTTTCGTGACTTTTTTCCATGGGAGATGAATGATTTTAATCCGGAAATAATAAAGGTGATAGGTTTCGATGCGGACGACACCCTGTGGGTGAACGAACCTTTCTACCGGGAAACGGAAGCCCGCTTCTGCGATATACTCAGCAGGTATATGCCGCCCGCCGAAATCAATGCCCGGTTGTTCCGCGTCGAGGTCGACAATCTGAATCTGTACGGTTACGGCAGCAAGGCTTTTGTGCTTTCATTGATAGAGACTGCAGTAGATATTTCGGAGGGAAAGGTGACGGCAGGTGAAATTTCCCGGATAATAGAGCTGGGGAAAGCTCAGATCAACACCAAAAATCCGCTTCTTCCCGGGGTTCCCGAAGTTTTGGAAGTGCTTTCACGGCGTTACCGGCTGATTGTTGTCACCAAGGGAGATCTGCTTGACCAGGAGCGGAAGCTGAAAAATTCGGGAATTGCCGATTATTTTCATCATGTCGAGATCATGAGCGACAAGAAAACCGATAATTACCGCCGGCTTCTGGCGCATCTCGATGTCACGCCCGATCAGTTTCTGATGGTGGGCAACAGCCTGAAATCGGATGTCGTTCCCGTTTTGACCCTGGGAGGGTATGCCATTCACGTACCTTTTCACGTCACATGGCAGCATGAGGAGTTAGATCCCCATGATATTCCTGTAGGCCATTTTTTCACTGCTGAGAAACTCCGGGGGATTCTCTCCGTATTCGGACTATGAACATCGGGGTGGAGTTCCGGGATGCAAATTAATGCGGTCATCCTTCCGGGAAATGTTAATTTTGCCTGTCTGAAATCCATATTCTGAAGATGAGGCAGCTTGAATTTGACACCATAGTAATAGGAAGCGGACTTGCCGGTCTTACCGCCGCTTTTCATTCTTCCCGTTTCGGCAATGTAGCCATTGTTACCAAGTCGGAGCTGGATACCAGCAACTCCTGGTTTGCCCAGGGGGGAATTGCAGCCGTTACGGACCAGGATGATTCTTTTGAGGCTCATATTGAGGATACCCTGGTTGCGGGGCGCGGACTTTGTGATTATGATGCCGTCAAGGTATTGGTTACCGAGGGGCGCGACCGGGTGAAGGATCTGATTGAGATGGGGATGCCTTTTGACCGGGGGGCTGATGGCGACATTCTGTTGGGCCTTGAAGGGGGGCACAGCCATCGCAGGATCCTTCATGCCGGCGGGGATGCCACGGGAAAGGAACTGACCCGTTTTCTCCTTCAGAAGGTGGTGGAAACAAAAAATATCCATCCCTTTGAATTTACGGCGGTAGTGCGGTTGCTGGGCAACGGAGGGTGTGTTTATGGTGTCCAGGGACTTGATTTTTATACGGGGGAAAACATCATTTTCACGGCCCGTGCCGTGATCATGGCCTCGGGTGGATTGTCGCGGGTTTACAGCCGTTCCACAAATCCCCACACCGCCACCGGCGACGGGATTGCCCTGGCTTATCAGGCGGGGGCTCAGGTTGCCGATTTGGAATTTATTCAGTTTCATCCCACGGCCCTCACCCTTCCTGGGAAGGAAGCCTTCCTGATCAGCGAAGCCGTCAGGGGCGAAGGGGCCTGGCTCCTGAATAGCAGCGGGGAGCGGTTTATGAAACAGATCCATCCCCTGGCGGAACTGGCGCCCCGCGATGTGGTAGCTTATTCGATTTTCAGACAGATGCTCACAAATGAGGATCCCCGCGTATTCCTCTCCCTGCGCCATCTCGATCCTCATAAGGTAAACACGCGCTTTTCGACCATCACCGGCAGACTCTCGGAATATGGGATTGACATGACCTGTGATCTTATCCCTGTGGCACCTGCCGCCCATTATATGGTCGGCGGAATTCGTTCGGGACTCTTTGGGGAAACCAATCTGCAAGGTCTCTTTGTCTGCGGCGAAGCGGCCTCTACCGGCGTCATGGGGGCTAACCGCCTCGCCAGCAATTCACTGCTTGAATGCCTCGTTTTCGGATTCAGAGCCAGTGAAGAAGCCGCGCGCCTCAAACCCATCCGTTGTGCCACCGGGGAATTGCTCCCCTTTGACATTTCACCCGAACACGAACAAACCTTCCTGGATCTGAAAAACGAAATGGCTGAACTGATGACCACCCACCTGGGGATCATCCGCAACAAGCAAAAAATGGAGCTTTCCTTGCAGAGATTTGAGGAAATCTCGGCCAGTTCCAGCCATCCGGCACAGGATTATAATATGCTGAAGATAAAAAATACCGCTGATCTCTGCATCCTGGTGAACAGGGCCGCCCTTCTCAGGGAAGAGAGCAGGGGAGGCCATATCCGGGAAGATTTTCCGGAGGAGAATCCCCGCTTCAGGGTGCACACAATTCAGCAAAAGGGGTACTTGCCCCGCTTTGAACCAGTAAATGATAAAACAGGTGAATTATGAATTTCAGGATGAATGATCAGGAGTTGGCGTCGGCAAAGACGCTGATCAGTCTCGCTATGCGGGAAGATGTTGCTTCCGGGGATATTACCACGAACCATCTGGTTCCTTCCTCCATCCGGAAACGAGGGGCCATGAAAGCCAAAGCAGAGGGTGTAGTGGCAGGCCTCGAGGTGGCCGAACTGGTATTCCGGGAGTTTGACCCGGAACTGGTGTGGAAACCCCTGGTCGGGGATGGCGCCCTGGTGAAAAAGGGAGATCTGATCGTCGAATTCTCAGCCACTTACCGGGCCTTGCTCACCGGAGAAAGAATAGCGCTCAATTTTCTCCAGCGGATGTCGGGAATTGCTACCGCATCACACCATTATGCCTCGATGATTGAAGGTTTTCCGACACGGATCCTGGACACCAGGAAGACCGTGCCGGGATTCAGGCTGCTCGACAAATACGCCGTGCGGGCCGGAGGTGCCTTTAACCACAGGATGGGCCTCTTTGACATGGTGATGATCAAGGATAACCATGTCGTTGTGGCAGGAGGAATCACGGAAGCGGTACAGGCCATAAGGCCGGCCTTGGAACCCGGCATGCTTGTCGAAGTGGAAACCACTTGCCTCGAAGAGGTTAAGGAAGCCCTGGATGCCGGGGCTGACATCATTATGCTTGACAACATGGACAATGACACCATGCGGAAAGCCGTCGCACTCATTAAAGGCAGGGCCAAAACTGAGGCCTCGGGAAATATGACCCCCGACCGCCTGGCAGGCGTGGCCAATACCGGTGTGGACTACATCTCAGTGGGGGCCTTGACGCATTCCGTCACGGCACTCGACATCAGCCAGATCATTTATGACGAGGGATAATGACCGGTTTTTAAGCTTTTTTATGCAATTTTTCCCCTCATTTTCAGGATGGCCTGCCTAAATCCCTTGAAAGCATCTCAAAAATTATTTTCTTTGTAGACAGAAATTCCGGGTCATGCGGATTTACAGATTACTGGAACTTATAATAATGGTAAAATCAAAGCGTGCCTTTCTCATCTCCGGGCTACTTTTTATGCCGGTATTGTTGTTTGCCCAATTCAACAACAACACCTCCTCTCCTTTTTCACGGTTCGGGTTGGGTGATTTACATTCCTACTCCCACGGCCGGACTACGGGGATGGGCGGTGCTTCCTTAGGCAGCCGGAATTCCCGGCAAATCAACATGGTCAATCCGGCTTCCTACACGTCTGTCGATTCCCTCTCCTTTTTGTTTGAATTCGGAATAACGGGGCGGTTTTCACAATTTAAAAACGACCTAGGGCGATTCAGTACCGACGATGTCAATTTCAGGTATTTTGCCATGAGTTTCCCCGTTTCAAGGCGGATTGCCACCAGCTTCGGACTGATTCCCTATTCTGATGTGGGGTATGACATCAGGGTGGGGGACTCTATTCCCGGCTCCGGAAAAGTGGATTACTACTATTATGGCGAAGGGTCCCTGTCAAGGGCATATTTCGGGTTGGCTGTCAAACCATTGAGAAATGTGTCGGTAGGGGCCAACCTGTTTTATTTTTTCGGTTCCCTCAGGCGCAACAGTCTCGTCTCTTTTCCCGGAAACGTAGAAATGTATTCCATCAGGAAGAATGATGATATCAGGCTCCGCGATTTTGGCGCCAACTTCGGATTACAGGCCACCCTCCCCATGAAGAAGGATCAGACGCTGACCTTTGGAGCTACTCTGGAGGCCAAACCTTCCTTCACCGCCTTTGGTTCCGACATTACCATAAAAACTGTTTCACTGACGGTTTACGAAGGGTCCACCCCAAGGACCTATACTGATTCAGACACCATTTCCTTCAAACAGGAGGTAAAAGACAAAATCACCCTTCCGATGACGGCAGGAGCGGGAGTGTCGTATGTGAAAAAGAACAAGATCGAGATTAACGCGGACTATTATTTCCAGAACTGGTCAAAAGCAGTGTTCCCCTTTGGCCTTACCAACGAATTGCTGAAGGACCGAAGTGTCATCACCGTGGGCGGAGAGTACATTCCCGACCGGTTTTCAATCCGTTCCTTTGCCCAAAGAATTGCCTACCGGGCCGGATTCCGATATGAGAATTCCTATATAGCCATTAATAATCAGCAGATTAAAGATTTTGGCATGAGTTTTGGTATAGGATTACCAGTTTATCGTTCTAACTCGACTGTGAACATTTCTGCAGAAATAGGGAAACGGGGAAGTACAAATAATAATTTGATCAGGGAGAATTACGCAAAACTAAATTTTAATGTGAATTTACACGATCTTTGGTTCATTAAACGAAGGTTTGATTAATATTGAAAAAACTACACAAAAATGAAAACACTTGTCTCTAAAACCGTTTTGATTACTCTTTTGGTTTTGGGTTTTGTATTGAGCAGCGCAGCCCAGCGGGTGATCAGGGGTACTGTCTACCGTGAAGGAAAACCTGCCGCAGGAGTAACGGTGGAAGCTCATCGTGGGGCCAATTCGGCATTTACCGATTTCGACGGGAAATACGAAGTTGCTACTGACAGCAAGGCCAAATGGATCCGCTTTACCTTTATTGACCAGTCGAAAAGGGTGGATCTGACTCCTGAAACAGGCGATGAACTGGATTTCAGTTTCGACGGCATAATCCCTCCGAAGGAAGATGCCGACCTGGTGGGTGTGAACCTCAAGAATCTGCAGGAACTGGTTGCTGCCAATGACCTTGATTTCATGAATAATTTGTCGATGTATAGTGAGTTTTACAAACAGAAAGACTTCAAATCGGCTATGGAACCCTGGCTTGTCTTGTATCGCCAATATCCGAAATCGACGCTGAATATCTACATACACGGAGCCAACATGCTTGAGCATTATGTTGAGAATGCAGCCACCAAAGCTGAAAAACATAACATGGTCGATTCTATGATGAAATTATATGATCGCAGGATTAGGTTTTTCGATCAGAAGGGATATGTTTTGGGACGTAAGGGCACTTCCTGGTTGAAGTATAATCTGCCGCCCGACGAGGATATTTCGAACGAAGAGCTGGCTTCCATATACAAGAAAGGATATGACTGGTTAAGTGAGTCCATAAAAGAGCAGGGTAAGGAGACTGAGATTCCCGTATTGGTTTTGCTCATGCAAACTTCCAAGTCACTGTTGGGCCTTGGCAAGTTGCCGAAAGAAGACGTTGTCAACAATTACGACAAAGTAGCGGGCATCCTGAATCAGATCGAGAAGGAAAAGCCTGAAACGGAAGGGATTGCCGATGCCAGGAATGCCGTTGAGATGATTTTTGGCACTTCCGGTGCTGCCGACTGTGAATCGTTGCTGCGGATCTACACGCCCCAGTTTGACGAGAAATCGGGTGATCTTGAATTCCTCAAGATGATGCTCCGCAGGCTTGCCAGGGCAGGTTGCGATGACTCCAAGCTCTTCCATGATGCTTCTGAAAAGATGTATCACCTGGATCCCTCGGCGGAAGCCGCTTTCAACATGGCCCGTATGTTTGTAAAACAGAACAATGCCGAAAAGGCGAAGTCATATTACAAACAAGCCATGGAGCAGGAAACCGATCAGGCCTTGCTGGAAGACTACTATTATGAGTATGCCCTGTATATCTATGCCAAGGAGCACAATTTCCAGGAATCCCGCAACTACGCCCGGAAGACGCTGGCCATCAATCCCAACCACTGCAAGGCGTTGATGCTGATCGGCGATATCTATGCCTCTTCGGCCCGTTCTTTCAGCAGCGACGATTTCGAAAGATCCACCGTGTTTTGGGTGGCCGTCGACTATTTTACCAAAGCCAAGGCCGGTGAAGATTGTCTGGTGGATGCTTCCCAAAAAGCAAACGCCTACCGTGTTCATTTCCCTAACAAAGAAACTGCCTTCTTCCAGGGTATTAGAGAAGGAGATACTTACAGAGTGGGAGGATGGATCAATGAAACTACCCGGGTGCGGTTCTAATTCGCATAACCATACTCTTCGATATCTGAAAATTGCAGCCCTGCTTTGCGGGGCTGCAATACTTTTTTCGGGATGTGTCAATGACATCGAAAAAATAAAGGCATTCAACCCATCGGAGATCCTGCCTGTGGTTTATGCTGAAGATTTCGAGACCACCTATTCTGATTCAGGGATGGTGCGTTTTTATTTGAAAACCCCTGAACTGAAACGGTTCGAATCTGACGGCACTTCTTTTATCGAGTTTCCCAAGGGCATTCTCCTAGTCAAATACAATGCCCGCAGAGAGATGATTTCCAGTATCTCGGCACGCTACGCCAAACAGTTTGTCAGGGAAAAACGGTGGGAAGCCCGCAATGACGTGGTGGCTGTCAACAGCAAGGGGGATACCCTAAAAACAGAACATCTGGTATGGGATGAAAATGCAAAAAAAATCTATAACGACGAATACGTGAAGATCATCAGTCCTGACCAAGTCATCACCGGCGTCGGTTTTGAATCGGACGCCTCGCTCGAAAACTGGAGAATCAGGAATCCCCGGGGGAACATTTATGTGAAGTTGAACAGGGAAAGTTCCCCGCAAGGAGACTCCCTCATGGAACCCCTTCCTTCGCGAGGTCCGGTTAATATAGGAAATCAATAAATATGCATCCTTTGGTGGCTATACTGATCCCTGCACTTCTCCTCGCCTTTTTTGCCGGCATGGAATCAGCCTTTTTGTATTCCGACAAAATCAGGCTGGAAATTGACAGTCAGATTCCTTCCTTTTTCAACAGGCTGCTTAAAAGACTTACCCTGAATCCTGATTTTTTCAATGTCACCATGCAGGTGGGGTATATCTTGTCACTGGTCACCCTGGGAATCGTCATGGCAGGCCAATTCCGGCCTTTCTTCGAAGAGATGGTTGAATCCCGCTGGCTTGCGGAAACGGGTCTCGTCCTCTTCATCGCGCTGGCGGTGCTTGTGGCCGGGGAGTTCCTTCCCCGGACCCTGGTACGGATTTCACCCAATTCCCTGCTGCTCTTTTTCTCCCTCCCCCTGATCTTCTTCTATTACCTGCTGTCACCCGCTTCTGCCCTGGTGATTCGCATGGTCAGACGGATACAGCGTCTGTCTCAGAAAGGCAATGTCACTGATGACGAACACGACAAGGTTTTTTCAAGGAATGACCTCGGTAATTTCGTGGGGACAGAAGATCCGGAGCCTGTCAAAGAACGTGAGGAAGTGGATAAGGAGGTCATCCTCTTCCGCAATGCCCTTGATTTTTCAAAGGTCAAGCTCCGCGACATCATGGTTCCCCGGAATGAAATTGCCGTTTTGGATATCAATTCCGATGTGGAAACCCTGAGGAACAAATTCGTGGAAACCGGGTATTCCAGAATCCTCTTTTATGAGGGAAACAAAGATAATATCGTCGGTTATGTCCATACCTCGGCCATATTCCAGAAAGCCAGGCAGATCAAACCCTTTCTGAAAAATGTGCTGATCGTCCCGGAGACCATGGCCGCAAATCAGATGCTGAGTCGTTTCATCAGGGAACACAGAAGTATTGCCCTGGTGGTGGATGAATTCGGTGGCACTGCCGGACTCGTGACTACCGAAGATATCCTGGAGGAGATTTTCGGGGAGATCGAGGATGAACATGATACCAACGATTTCACCGGAAGAAAAATCAATGAGAAGCAATTTGTCCTGTCAGGCCGCTTTGAAATTGATGCCCTTCGTGAGAAATACAACCTGGATATTCCTGAATCGGATGAATATGAAACACTTGCCGGTTTTATCCTGCACCATTATGAAAGTATCCCGAAGGTGAATACTACCCTTCGTATCGGAGATATGAGCTTTAAAATTCTCAAAGCAACCTTAACAAAGATTGAGCTGGTCCATCTGACGGTTCTGGATAATTGATGCCGGTGAGTGCATCCCCCGGGACTCATCGGCAAGGAACTTCATTTTCAGTGTCTTGAAGATGAAAGCGGCGGACAATATCTTCTTCCTTAAGCGCTCAAACCCGTAGAATCAGGCTTAAAAAAACGTTTTAAGCGATGTATAATATTGAAAATTATTATCTTCGTGCCTTAATTTTTGAAATCAATATACATATAATTATTGTTAATCAATGGCAACATTACAGAAGATCAGAACCCGTGGGGGGGTATTAGTGGCTATCATTATCGGCCTTGCTCTTTTCGCCTTTATCCTGGGCGATTTATTCCAGTCAGGATCCTCCATAATGCGTAAAAATCAGCTTGAAGTCGGGTCTATTGACGGAGAATCGGTTCAGTATCCCGAATTTCAGTCCAAGGTTGAGGAACTTGGGGAGATTTACAAAAGCAACACAGGACAAACCCAGCTTGATGAACAAACCTGGGTCCAGGTCAGGGAGCAGGTTTGGCAGGAACTGATCAGGGACAAGGTAATGGGTAAGGTTTACAATAAAATAGGGCTGGGAGTTACTTCCGAAGAACTTTTCGACATGCTCCAGGGAGCCAATCCCCATCCCATCGTGCAGCAGATTTTCACCAATCCTGAAACCGGACAGTTTGAAAGGGGTGCCGTTGTCAATTTCCTGAAAAACCTGGAAACCGGCGTTTCTCCGGAACAAAGGAGTTATTGGCTCTTTCTGGAAAAGCAGATTCTTTCAGAACGGCTTCAGTCGAAATACAACAATATGATCAGCAAAGGTTTGTATATTACCAACCAGGAAGCCCAGCAAAACCTGGAGGCGCAGAACAGGGTAGTAGACATTGAGTATGTGGGAATGCGGCACAGTGTGATCCCCGACAGCGCCGTTCAGGTAACGCCAAAGGATTTGAGTGACTTCTATGAATTGCATAAAGAGTATTACAAGGAAGAAAAGACCAGGGGAATTGAATACATCGTTTTTGAGGTGACTCCGTCAACTGCTGATTTCGTTAATTCCGAGAAATGGATTAATGACATCAAAGACGAATTTGCCTCCACCACCGAAAATGTTCAGTTTGTCAATTCAAATTCAGATGTCAGTTTCAACGACACATGGTACAAACCATCCATGATGAGTGATAGTTTGTCTGCCTGGATCGGTCGCGGAGCCCGGGTAAATGATGTTTACGGTCCCTATTTGGAGAATAATTCCTACAAACTGACCAAGGTGCATGCTTCGGAGATGATGCCTGATTCGGTTCAGGCCCGTCATATTCTTCTCAGGGTGAATTCTGCCCAGGAGGTGGACAGCGTCATGGCACAGGCTGAAAATCTGAAAGGGATGATTGAAAAAGGAAGTGATTTTGCCGCCCTGGCGCGTCAATATTCCACCGATACGGGGTCGGCGTTGAACGGGGGTGATCTGGGATGGTTTGGCCGAGGAATGATGGTAAGGCCCTTTGAAGATGCGGCTTTCAGCAACAAGGTCAATGAAGTGAAAGTCGTAACTTCCCAGTTTGGCATTCATATTGTCCAGACCACGCGGCTCAGCCCGCTTACCCGTCAGATCCAGTTCGCCACCATGGAGCGCACTGTGACGCCCGGCACCCGGACTTACCAGGACACGTATGCCCGGGCTGGCAAGTTCGCCAGTGATAAAAGCACCAAGGCGCAGTTTGACAAGGGCGTGGAAGAGGAAAAACTCACCAAATCCACGGCTCTTCTCAGGGAAAATGATATTACGATCATGGGACTGGAAAATCCGCGTCCCCTGGTCAGGGCAGCCTTTGACGCAAAAGAGGGATATATTCTGAAGAATACCGATGGCTCTACTATTTTTGAGTTGGGGAACAGCTTTGTGATCGCTGTGCTGGCAAGCGCCACTGAAGAGGGTATTGCTCCGCTCGAAAATGTGAAATCCAGAGTGGAACTGGCGGTCCTCAAGGAAAAGAAGGCGCAGTTACTTGCTGAGCGGATGAAAAAGGCCGCCGGGGGCAAAACCGACATGTATGCGGTAGCCGCTGAACTGGGGAGCCAGGTGAGCATTTCCTCGGACCTCAGTTTCAATTCGGTCACCCTGCCTGATTTCGGTACCGAACCTGCCGTCATCGGATCAGCGGTTGCCCTGGAACCCAATGTGATCGGCGGACCCATAGAAGGAAACAATGGGGTATTTCTGGTGAAGGTGACCTCTTCAAAGGAGAGGGGCGATACCAATGTGGAAGCTGAAAAACAAAGATTGCAGCAGGGATTCTTTAACAGGGCATCCATGCAGGCATTTGAAATGCAGAAAAATGCCGTGAAGGTGGAAGACAAACGGCCCAAGTTCTTTTAGGGGGATTTCCCTTCAAAAGAAGCTGTTTCCGGTCAGGGAACAGCTTCTTTTTTTATGAAAGCAGGATTTTCACCTTTTCTGCAATCTCCCTGGTTTCAGCTTTTCCGGCCAGTTCCCTGGTGGCGATGCCGATGATCCGGCCCATTTCCCTGAGGGATGAAGCACCCTCTCTTGCGATGATGCTCTTAACGACAGCGGTCAGTTCTTCCCCGGTAAGTTGCCGGGGGAGGAATGCTTCCAGGATTTTTACCTGGCCCATCTCCTGCTCATAAAGGTCAATTCTGTTTTGTCCCTTGTAGATTTCTGCCGAATCCCTTCCTTGTTTTACCAATTTGCTGATCAGCCTGAGGGATTCCTCATCGGTAAGTTCCGAACCGGCGCCTTTGGCAGCCCGGGCTTCCAGCATGCTCTTTTTCAGGTTGCGCAAAGCATCCAACCTCTCCTTTTCACGGGCTTTCATCGCTTCGATAATGCCCTGGCTGACTTGATCAAAGAGTGTCATGTTTCAATCCACGTTTTTGTGAATGTAAAGATTGTTTTCACTGATTACGATTTTATTGGCGGGTCCCTTTTTGACCGTCAAATCAGAATAATCGCGTGATTTCAGCGGTATCGGTTTGCCGGTTTTCATCTGTTTGCGGATATAGGCAGGGACATTTTCAAGGTCATCGAGGTCCTCTTCAGAGAGCCGCGAATAATCCATTTTTCGGCTTTGATCTGGTTTTCCCTCATTCCGCGATTCGGATTTTTCAGGATACAGGATGTCGTAATCTGACTTTCCGGGTTGATGGGAGGCCAGGTCAAATTCAAAGGTGGGCTGTTTCTCCGTCACCTGCCGAGGCGTCTCCCTGCCCGCCGGGGGAGTCCGGGTCATCATTGGTTTTTCACGGGTGCCGGTTTCCTTCAAAAAGTGATTCTCCTTTGCCGTTTTTTGGTTTGGCAGGAGTTCAGGAATGCTGGCGGTACTGAAACCGGTGGCAATTACGGTTACCGAAATCTGTTCTCCCAAAGCGGTATCGGTACCATTGCCCCAGATGAGGTCAGCTTCAAAGCCCGCTTTGTTTTGAATATAATCGGTGATTTCCCCTATTTCGTCCATGGTTATTTCCGAATTCCCCGAAGTTACGTTGAGGAGGATATTTTTGGCGCCTCTGATATCGTTGTTGTTCAGCAGGGGAGATGCAAGAGCTTTCTCAACGGCTTTTACCGAGCGGCCTTCGCCTTCGGCAATTCCGGTACCCATGATGGCCACGCCGCTCTGCCGCATAACAGTCTCCACATCGGCAAAATCGACATTGATATATCCCGGAACGGTGATGATTTCAGCAATTCCTTTTGCTGCGATGGCCAGAACGTCGTCAGCTCTGGCAAATGCCTGGGATATGGCGAAATCACCGTACATTTCGCGGATCCGCTCATTGTTGATGACCAGCAGGGAATCCAAATGCTTTTCGATCTCCCTGATCCCTTCCACGGCCTGATGGATCCGGCGTTTCCCTTCATTCCGGAAGGGGATGGTGACGATGCCCACCGTAAGGTATCCCAGTTCGCGGCACAGGGAGGCGATGACCGGTGCACCGCCGGTACCCGTTCCACCCCCCATCCCCGCCGTGATAAATACCATTTTGGTATTTTGAATCAGGGCATTCCTGACATCATCTAGGTTCTCAAGGGCAGCTTCGCGCCCGGTTTCAGGTTTGTTCCCCGCACCACGACCTTCGGTCAGTGACGCTCCCAGCTGGATCTTGACCGGAACCGGACTGTCGGAAAGTGCCTGGGAATCGGTATTGCAGATGATAAAATCCACATCGTGAATTCCCAACTTGTACATGTGGTTGACTGCATTTCCTCCGCCTCCGCCAATCCCGATTACCTTAATGATGGATCCCTGTTTTTTTTCAAACCTGAAATCTATTTTCTCTTCTGACATAGCAGTACTTAAATGAAAATTTATGTTGTCGTTTTTTTAAACCGCCTGATCGTCATCCTCAAACAAACCTCCGAATTTTCTGTAAAACCAGTTATCCAGAGTTTCGCTGTTCCCTTTTGGGGCTTTTGAGGACTTGGTTTCCCGGGGAGGATTTCTCTTTTTTACAGTAGTTTTGACTTCAACGCGTTCCTCACTGTTCCCGAAGGTGAGATTCTCTTCGGGCTTTGAAGGTTCCACTTCCAGTTCGAAGATCCGTTTTCCCCCGGTTTCCATTGTTTCGGCCGTTCCAACAGATTCCGCTATCATCTCCTGATGCATCTCTTCCTGAAGCTTTTTCTCATAGCGTTTGAAATGTTCTTCCGAATCATCCCTTTGTTTCTGAATGTCGGGAGCGTTTTTAAAGCCGGTGCACAGGATGGTTACGCTGATATTGTCGCCTATAGAGTCATCGTATCCATTTCCCCAAATAATATCGGCTTCCTGACCGGCTTCCGCCTGGAGGTATTCAATGATTTCTCCGATTTCTCCGATTGTGATTTCCTGAGTTCCGGAGATGATGTTCAGCAGGATGTTTTTGGTGCCAAAGATGTCATTGTTGTCGAGCAGGGGCGATTGGAGGGCCATTTTTACAGCGTTCAGGGCCCTTCCTTCTCCGGAGGCGAATCCGGTACCCATGATGAATACTTTGCTGTTTCGCATGACGGTATATACATCGGCAAAGTCGATGTTTATATTTCCGTGTAAGGTAATGATCTCGGCGACTCCTTTCACGGCCGTCGTCACGATATCGTCAGCCAGTTTAAAAGCCTGTCGTGCGGGCAGGTCGCCATAGATGGCATGAAGGCGCTGGTTACTGACGATCAGCATGCTGTCGGTATATTCGCTGAGTTTCAAGATTCCTTCCAGGGCCTGGTTATACCTTTTTTTGCCTTCGGCGGGAGAAGGGATGGTCACCACGGCGATGGTGAGGATGCCCATTTCACTTGCCAGCCTGGCAATTACGGGAGCACCTCCGGTTCCTGTACCTCCCCCCATGCCGGCGGTGATGAAAAGCATCCGCGTGTTTTCTCCGAGAGCCTCCTTTATCTCATCGTAGTTTTCACGGGCTGCCTCTTCGCCCATTTCCGGCCTGTTGCCGGCACCCCTCCCTTCGGTAAGGGTCACTCCCAGCTGTATCTTGGTGGGGACCGGGCTGTGATCCAGGGCTTGGGCATCGGTATTGCAAACGATATAATCCACATCCTTGATCCCCGATTCATACATGTGGTTCACGGCATTGCAGCCTCCACCTCCGATTCCCGCCACTTTGATGATGGAGGAGCTGTGTTTTGAAAACTGGAATTTAACTAAAGCTTCACTCATGGGAAATCAATTTTACAGTTATGTATTGGCATCATCGTCCTCAAAGATGAGGCTGATCTGCTGGGTTACTTTTTTCCCTAAATTACTTAAAAAACCGGTTCCTGTTTTTTCTTTGGCAATTTCTTTAAACCCGCCTTGCCGGGAGGTTTTTTTATATTGCGACAGATCCCGGGAAGCCAGGGATAGCTGAAGCATCCCCAGCGCCGTGAGGAAAGCCGGTTTGTCAAAGTCGTTGCCGGAAGCGGCACGTACCTGTGAGAATCCGAGTCGTGCGTCCATTCCTGTTCTGAATTTGACCAGTTGGAGCAGGTTGGGTAGTTTGCAGGTTCCTCCGCTCACGACAATCCCCTGTGCCGAATGGCTCAGGAGTCCCGACTTTTCGATCTGGTACAGCAAACTGTCGATGATCTCCTCCAGCCGGGCCTGGATGATATAGGCCAGGCTTTTAAAGGAGATTTCCTTTGGCTCCCAACCACTGTGTCCCGGGATGGTCACTACCTTTTCCTCTTCCGCAAAATCCCCCATGGCCTGACCATATTGAATTTTGAGCTGTTCCGCCCATTTTTGCAGGATGGAACACCCTTCTTTGATATCCCGGGTGATAACTTCTCCTGCAAAGGGAATGACTGCCATATAGATGAGCCGGCCTTCCGAAAATACGGTCACCTTGGTGGTCCCCCCTCCAATGTCAGCCACTACCACGCCAAGGTCTTTTTCTTCTTCACTGATGACAGCTTCGGCAATCGCCAACGGAGAGAGTACAAAACTGCCGAGTTGCAATCCGCACCTGGAAACTGCTTTTTCCACCGTGTCGCGGTATGATGCCGGCGCCGTGATCAGGGTGTAACAAGCTGTCATTTTCCTCCCTTCGTGTCCGACAGGAACGATGACGTTGGACTCATCACCGATTGCATAACTCTTCGGGAACATGTGGTAAATTCTGTAGCCTGGTTCAAGAGGCATGTTGTAAGCTTCCTTTTCAAGGTAATCCACATCGAATTGGCTGACCAGCCCCGATTCGATATACCGGGTTCCCTCAAAAGTCAGGGTGGTAATTCCCTGTCCGGCCATTGTTACGTCGACCACCCTGATTTTTCCTTCTACCTGTTCCTCAAGCCGGGTGATCAGGTGGCGTAAGGCACCGGCAAATTCCTCGGGATTCTGGACAATTCCCCTTTTGATTCCCCGGGAGGGAACCCGGTCGTGCCCCAGAATTTCAATCCTGCTGTTTTCATTTCTTATGCCGGCAAGGGCTGTGATCTTTGTCGTCCCTATGTCGACAACCACCTTAAATTCCTGTTTGGATGCCATATTATTTATTTTTTTTTCGCGATTACCTGGTTTTTATATTTCACGCTGATCCTGTCATATTTGTTCCAGTTGTTTTCTGCCAGCACCTGATCATAAAATGCCCTGAGGTTCCTGAACTTCTCCTCCATATTCTCCGGGGATCCGAATTCTATCAAATGATCACCCACCAGCGTGGTAAAGAGGATATTTCCCGTTCCGTTGACATGGATCTGCCTGATTTGTGCCCTCCAGAACCTGTCTTTCTGGATAAATGCGGCAAGCGGGATCAACTCCTCTTTTGCCGCTTCATCCCGGATATTTCCCGTAGCTACCTGCACGTCGGCGGTATAGCCCACCGAGGGGGGGATTTTGTGACCCTTTGCATCCATATAATAGTTCCCCTGCGATGAGATCACCCGGAGCACCGGCGTCCGGTGTCTTACCTTCAGGGTGACCACTCCCTTAAAGCCTGACGAATCCCTGACGACACTCTTGAAGGCGTCTGCCCTGAGAATGGTCTTATTCTTGGCCACCTCAGTTTCAATCATGCCGGTATTGACTTCCGTGAGCTTTTTCCCGATGATTTGCTGGCCGGCTGACTTTGCCAGGCGGATGACCTCCCGTTCAGAGAGCCGGATGGGAGAATTTCCGGCATACTTAACGACAATTTCCCGGCATTCGATGTCATTCATTTCCCGTGACGAGAATGCCAGGGTTCCCGCCAGAAACAGGCCCAGGAGACTCCATCCGGTGACGGATGCGATTTTTCTAACGATTGGTTTCATATTCCAGGAGGGTTACGATCTCATCGGTCATTAATTCGATATCGCCGGCTCCCATGGTGAGCAGGACTCCGGGTTTGTTCCGCCTGATCCAGCCGGGAACTTCCGCTTTCCCGGCGATCTGTTTGTTTTCAAGGGTCATGAACTGCAGAATTGTTCCGGAGGTAACTCCCGGGATGGGTTTTTCCCTTGCCGGATAGATGGGCAGAAGAAGGGCGCCATCCATCAAGTCGAGACTTTGTGCGAATTCCTCTGCAAAATCACGGGTTCTGGAGTAGAGATGGGGTTGGAAAATTCCGTAAATTTTCCTGTCGGGGTACAGAAGCCTGACGGAGGTGATCAATGCCTTCAATTCCCGCGGGTGGTGTGCGTAATCGTCGATGAACAGGGTCCTGCTGTTTTTGAAGCGGATGTCAAATCTTCGTCTGACGCCGCTGTATTTTTCCAGTCCGCGGGCGATTTCATCCAACGAAGCTCCCGCCAGGAAAGCTGTTCCTGCGGCAGCCACCGCATTTTCCACATTGTGTAATCCCGGATAGTCCATTTCTATCAGGGGGGTGGTTCCTCCCGGAGTTTTGATGACAAAGATGTAGCAGGAGGTTTCTGGGTGGAGGGCAAGGCCGGAGGTGGTGAAGTCCGCCTCCCCAGAGAGGGAATAGGTCATTATTCTTTGTTGCGCGGAAGGCATAAAATGGGGTGTCAGTTCCTTATTCACCAAAAGGCTTCCTCCTCTTTTCACCTTTTCGGAAAAACGAAGGAAGGAGGCTTCCATTTCTTCGTAGACTCCGTATATGTCGAGGTGGTCGGCGTCCATGTAGGTAATGACTGCCACATCGGGTTCCAGTTCCAGGAAAGAGCGGTCATATTCGTCGGCTTCGGTGACGATCCAGGGGTTTCCGGGACCGGGGAGGATCAGGTTGCTGTTGAAATTTTTAGAGATGCCGCCGAGGAATGCCCCGCAATTCTGGGTTGAATTTTTCAGGATGGTAGCCACCATGGTGGAGACGGTGGTTTTTCCGTGTGTTCCGGCCACGGCGATGCAGCGGTGTGGGTTGCAGATCATCCCCAGGGCCTTTGATCTTTTGACAATGGGGAATCCCGATTTCCGGAACCAGCTCCATTCCCCGTGGTCTGAGGGAACCGCGGGGGTGATTACCACCAAGGTGTCCTCCCGGGTTCCGGTGAGTGATTTCACTTCTTTGCCCAGGTCATTGTAGTGCACCGGGATGCCCTCGCGGATGAGTTCCTCCGTCAACCGGCTGGGGGTACGGTCATAGCCTGCCACCCTAACTCCCGAATGGTTGAACCAGCGGGCCAGGGCACTCATCCCAATCCCCCCGATCCCCAGGAAATAGACTGATTTTATTTGTCCGGTTTCTGTCATACGTTAAGCAGTTTCAGTGCTTCGTCCACTATTCCGGCTGTTGCCCCGGGGAGGGCCATCCGCCTGATGTTTTCCGACAATTGGGCGAGCCTTTCTTTGTCATTCATCAGGCTGACCGCAGCGGGAAAAAGTTTTTCATCGATTTCGCCGTCCCTGATGAGGATGGCCGCATCCTTTTCCTGAAGGGCACGTGCATTCCGTGTCTGATGGTCTTCGGCCACATTGGGAGACGGCACCAGGATGGCCGGTTTCCCAACCAGGCAAAGTTCGCTGATGGTGCCTGCCCCGGCCCTGGAAATCACCATGTCGGCAGCAAGGTAAGCCATTTCCATCCTGTCAAGGAACCGGTGAATCCGGAGATTCCCGGGACGGTTCTCCCTGGTTTTTTCAACCATTTCCTCATAATAGAGGGATCCGGTTTGCCAGATGACCCGGAATGGGGCTTTTCTGACAACATTCAGGTTTTTCAGGACTGCGTTATTCAGGGAGCGGGCTCCGAGGCTTCCTCCGAGGATCAGGAGTACTTCTTCCTCCGGGGAAAATCCGAACCATGCCAGGGCTTCTTCCCGGGAGGCCCCGGGGTTCAGCAGGTTTTGCCTGACCGGATTTCCGGTAAGGATGATTTTCTTGCCGGGGAAGAACCGTTCCATTCCTTCGTAAGCCACGCAAATGCGGTCCACCTTTTTCCCCAGGATTTTATTGGTCTTTCCGGCAAAGGAATTCTGTTCCTGGATGAGGGCGGGCACTTTGCGGGCGATGGCTGCACGCAGGATGGGGCCGCTGGCATATCCCCCCACCCCGATGGCCAGATCGGGGTTAAATCTCCTAATAATACGGCGGGCTTCGACCATGCTCCTGAAAAGCATGATGAAGAACTTAACCATCAGGATTCCTGGTTTTCTGGGAAATCCCATCACCGGCAGTCCGGTAATGGGATAACCTGCGGCAGGTACTTTTTCCATTTCCATCCTGCCTTTTGCTCCTACAAAGAGAATATCGCAATCCGGGAGCCTCTTTCTGAGTTCTCCTGCGATGGACAAAGCCGGGAAGATGTGTCCCCCGGTTCCGCCGCCGCTGATGATTATCTTAGGTTCTTTCATTCCTTCATCTCCTGGTCATCATCAGGAATCACCACTTGTACCGCTGTTTCCGCTTTCACGGCCGAATCTCTCTGGTTCTGGTAACTGACGCTGAGGATGCAGCCGAAAGCCACCGAGGTGAAGAGCAGGGAAGTGCCACCCATGCTCACCCAGGGTAAGGGCTGGCCGGTTACCGGAAATACGCCCGATGACACCCCCATGTTCACCATGGCCTGGTACACAAGCAGGAGCGTCAACCCGGTGACCAGAAAGGCCGGGAAGGTGCGGTTGGTGCGTTTCACAATCATAATCCCCCTGAAAAAGAGAATCATATAAAGCCCCATCAGGAGAATACCCCCGATCAGGCCATATTCTTCGATGATGATGGCGTAAATGAAATCGTTATAGGCTGCGGCCATATAATTGGCCACATCGGAATTTCCCGGTAACTTTCCGAAGATTCCTCCTTCATAAATGGCCAGTTTGGCATAATCGGCCTGGGTGATCCCGGTCTCTGCCGCCGGATCACCATGGATGAAACGTTCGATCCTGCCTCTGAAGGTCTGGAACCTGGCAGGCAGGTTTTCGAGATGGTCGGCAAGGAAATAGATGCTGACCAGCATCGCAATGCCTGCTGCTACCACCAACGCCAGATGGCGAAAAGGGATCCTCCCGACAAACATCATGCTTATGACTGTCAGAAACAACAATGCCGCCGTGGAAAAATTCGATATCATAATCATGCCGCAGATGATCCCGGCAACCACAAGGATCTTCCAGAATGCTTTCTTCAGTCCTTCTTCCGAGCCCTGTTCGATTCCCAGGATTTTGGCCGTATACATGATCACGGCCAGTTTTGCGATTTCCGCAGGCTGAAAGGAGATGAATCCCAGGTTGAGGGTTCTTCCCGAGGAATCACCCGCCTTTCCGGCAAATTTGAGGCCCAGGGCCACCAACAGCAGAAAAATGCTGAAAATAACCAGAATCCGCGCAAGGATGGAATACAACTTCACCGGAACAACCTTTACCATGACCACAATAATGGCAAATCCCAACCCGAGAAATACGATTTGCCTGATCAGAAAGTAAAAGGTGTTCCCTCCTGCCTGCCGGAATGCCAGTGCTCCGGTGGCGCTGTATACGATGAGCAGGGAAAGCATCGACAGGAAGAGGAGGACTGCCCAGATAACCCTGTCGCCCCTGATGAGGTTTTTTACGGTATATTCCATTTCTTCGGGGTTAAAGATTTCTTACTTCCTGTTTGAACTGGACGCCACGGTCTTCATAGTTTTCAAATAGGTCGAAACTTGCGCAGGCAGGGGAGAGTAAAACCGTATCGCCGTTGCGGGCGAGGTAATAGGCCGATTTCACGGCCTCTGCCATACTCGTGGTATCAATGATGTTCCTGACAATATCGCCGAATGCCTGGTGAATTTTTGAGTTATCAATTCCAAGGCAGACGATGGCCTTTACCTTTTCCCTGACCAGGTCAAAAAGCATGCTGTAATCATTGCCCTTGTCAATGCCACCGGCAATCCAGACCACCGGGTGATTCATGCTCTCAAGTGCATACCAGGTCGAGTTGACATTGGTGGCTTTCGAGTCATTCACGAATTCGATTCCGTGAACTTTCAGAAATCGTTCCAGGCGGTGTTCCACCCCCTGAAAATCGGTAAGGCTCTCCCTGATCCTTTCGTTTCTGATTTCCAGAACCATTCCTGAAATTGCCGCTGCCATCGAATTACAGGCATTGTGTTTCCCTTGTAATGCTAAATCGAGAATTGACATGCTGAATTTTTTTTGTTTTATATTAATTATAAGTGTATTGTCTTTAATACCGGCTCCGTCGCCTTCGACGGGATTCAGGGAGAAGGGGATACAGGTGGCTTTTAGTTCCCTTTTGGCCATTTCTGCGATAGTGACCGGGTCATCGAGAAAATAGACGAAATAGTCGGCAGGAGTCTGGTTTTGCGTGATTCTGAACTTGGAATTCACATAATTCTGCATCTCGTAGTTGTACCGGTCGAGGTGGTCAGGGGTGATGTTCATCAGAACGGCCACTTCCGCTTTGAATTCATACATGTCATCGAGTTGGAAACTACTGAGCTCGATGACGTAAACGTCATGGTTTTCCTCTGTTACCTGCCTGGCAAAGCTTTTCCCGACATTTCCGGCCAATCCGGCATTGATTCCCGCTTTCAGGAGCATGTGGTGGATCAGCAGGGTTGTGGTTGTTTTTCCGTTGCTGCCCGTGACGCATATTTTCGGGGCCCTGGTATAGCGGGCGGCAAATTCAATTTCCGAGATGACGGGAATCCCTTTCTCTCTTATTTCTTTCAGAATTTCTGCTTTTTCAGGGATTCCCGGTGACTTGATGACCAACCCGGCCTCCAGGATTCTTTCGGTGGAGTGGGTACCTTCCTCCCATTCGATTTTGTAACGGTCAAGTGTTGATTTGTAAGGGTTCCTGATTTTTCCTGAATCGGAAACGAAAACGGAATATCCCTGCCGGAGGGCCAGGATGGCTGCTCCGGTACCGCTTTCACCAGCTCCCAGTATAGCTGCCTTTTGATTCATCTACCTGACCTTGAGTGTAACGATGGATACCACTGCCAGGATGATTCCGATGATCCAGAAGCGGGTGACGATTTTGGCTTCGGGAATTCCCTGCATCTGGAAGTGGTGATGGATGGGGCTCATCAAGAAAATCCGGCGCCCCTGGCCGTATTTTCGTTTCGTATATTTAAACCAGGTGACCTGCATCACCACGCTCAGGTTTTCGATCAAGAAAATGCCGCACAGGAGCGGAATCAGGATTTCTTTCCTGATGATGACGGAGAAGACCGCCAGGATGCCCCCCAGGGTCAGGCTGCCTGTATCGCCCATGAAGATCTGTGCCGGATAGGAGTTGTACCACAGAAATCCGACGGTGGACCCGATGAATGCCCCGATGAAGACCGTGAGCTCTCCCAGGTTGGGGATATACATGATGTTGAGGTAGCTGGAGTAGATGACGTTGCCGCTGACGTAGGCCAGGATCCCCAGGGCGGCTCCGCTGATGGCGGAAGTTCCCGTGGCCAGGCCATCAAGTCCGTCGGTAAGGTTCGCTGCGTTCGACACGGCGACGATGATCAATATGATGGCTATGGCATAGACCACCCAGCGCAGCCATTCCGCATCCCTGCCTGCAAAACTTACCAGCCAGGCATAATCAAATTCATTTTTCTTGACAAAGGGGATTGTGGTTTTTGTCGATTTTACCTCATGTGTGGCGATCTGGACATGTTGTTCCCCCGACTCTGGATCAATGACCAGTTCTTTCATTTCCTCCCCTGTTTTTGAAGTGACGGATTCTCTGACCACCACTTCGGAGCTGAATAGAAGCGTTGCAACCACCATGATGCCCAGGCTGATCTGTCCGATGATTTTAAAGTGCCCGGCAAGTCCTTTTTTATTCATCCTGAACACTTTGATATAATCGTCGGCAAAGCCGATCAATCCCAGCCAGATGGTGGTGATCAGCATCAGGATGATGTACACGTTCCCGATCCGGGCAAACAGGAGGGTGGGAATGATGATTCCTGCAATGATGATGATTCCCCCCATGGTGGGCGTTCCCTTTTTCTGGAGCTGGCCTTCAAGACCCAGGTCGCGGACATCCTCCCCGATTTGTTTCTTTTTCAGGTAGCGGATCAGCCGTTTCCCGTAAACCGTTGTGATGAACAGGGAAAGAATGATGGCTCCGGCGGTCCGGAAGGAAATGTATTGGGCCATCCCGATTCCGGGAATCTGGTAATCTTTAAGTATCTCGTACAGATAATACAACATGTGAGCGCTTTTTGATATGGTTATTCAATCCCGAAAATTTCCCTGATGACTTCCTTATCGTCGAAGTGATATTTGATCCCCATGATTTCCTGATAGTTTTCATGGCCTTTTCCTGCTACCAGGATGATATCTCCCGGTGCGGCCATCAGGCAGGCTGTTTTGATGGCTTCCCTGCGGTTTGTGATGGAGATGGCTTTATTCCTGTGTGTTTTGTCAATTCCTGTTTCCATTTCCCTGATGATGGTTTCGGGATCTTCGGTGCGGGGATTGTCGGAGGTAAGGATCACCCTGTCGCTAGCCAGGACGGCTTCGCGGGCCATTTCAGGTCTTTTGGTGCGGTCGCGGTCACCACCCGCCCCTACTACCGTGATCACCTTTTCGTTTCCTGTACGGATTTCGGCAATGGCGAAAAGGACGTTCTTCAACGCATCGGGGGTGTGGGCATAGTCCACGATGGCCAACTTCCCGTCGAGGCTTCTCAAGGCATCGAATCTTCCCTGAACAGCAGTCAATTCACTGATCTCCTGCAGGACCTCCTCCCGCTCCTGTCCAGTCAGCAGGGCGGTAGCGTAAACCGCCAGGAGGTTTGAAGCGTTGAATTTTCCGACCAAATGGGTCCACACTTCCTGTCCGTCAATAGTGATCAGCATCCCTTCAAAATGGGTTTCCAGCACCCTGCAACGGAAATCCGCCATCGTCCTAACCGAATAGGTGCGATGGGCGGCCCGGCAGTTCTGAAGCATCACCGGGCCGTTTTTGTCATCCATGTTGATCAGGGCGAAAGCTGTGGACGGCAATCGGTCAAAGAATCCCTTTTTTGCTTTCAGGTATTGGTCAAAAGTCTTGTGGTAGTCAAGATGGTCGTGGGTCAGGTTGGTGAAAATCCCCCCTGCGAAATGAATGCCTGAAATCCGGTATTGGACTACGGCATGGGAACTTACTTCCATGAAACAGTAATCGCACCCCTGAAGGACCATTTCATTCAGCAGGGAATGGATTTTCAGGGCGTCGGGAGTGGTATGGGTAGCTGTTTCGGTTTTTTGACCTACGATGGTGGAAATGGTCGATATTAATCCGGCCTGATATCCCAGCCGGCTGAAAAGCCGGTAGGAGAGGGTGGCGATGCTGGTTTTGCCGTTGGTTCCCGTGATGCCGATCACCTTGATTTTCCTGGAAGGATGGTCATACCACGCCGAGGCCAGGTCACCCAGCATTTCATCTGCGTTGTCCACCTTGATGAAAAGTACATTTTCGGGAAGCGACGAGGGGAGTTCCTCACAAACCACCGCTGAGGCTCCCCTTTCGATGGCTGACGCGATGTAGAGGTGGCCGTCGGTATGGATCCCTTTCTGCGCTACAAAAAGGAAACCGGGAGCCACTTTCCGGGAGTCAAAGGCAATGCCCTGCAAAGCCATTTCCGCATTACCCTTAATTTCCAGGATCCCATGACCGGGATCTATGTCACTCCATCGTTTCATAATATTATCCCATTGTTAACGTTATGGTTTGCCCCTTTTTACAGGGATTCCCCGGCATAATAGACTGTTGTTTGACTTTTCCGATTCCACTCATCTTTACCTGAAGTCCCGCACTTTCAAGCAAATAGATGGCATCGCGGGCTCCCATTCCCCTTACATCGGGCACCTGGTCCTCTGAAACAGGATTTTCCCTGAGGAAAATCCCTTCTTCCCCTGCTTCCGCTTTTGTGAGGAGGGTTTTAGGTTTTTGGCCGTTGTAGTCCAGGTCAAGCGACCGCAACACCCTGATAACATCACGGGTCATTCCGTTTTTAACGCCGGGAAACGCTGTCACGTCATCTTTGGTCTCCTCATTTTGTGCATATTTCTGGTGAATGGCATACACTTTTTCAGCTACTTCCCTGAAAACGGGACCGGCAACAGCGCCCCCGTAGTAGGCCCCCTGGGGTTTGTTTACCGTCACGATCATGGAATACACCGGCTCTTCCGCCGGGAAATATCCCACAAAGGAGGCCAGATAAAGGCCTTTCCCATACCCTCCCTGGGAAGAGGCGATCTGGGCGGTTCCTGTTTTTCCGGCAATTCGGACGATGTCGCTGGCGATGGATTTTCCGGTGCCGTTTTCACAAACGCCTTCGAGCATTTTTTGAGCTTTTTTGATGGTCGATCGGGAAGCCACGGAACCATTCAGGACTTCTGGTTTTATTCTACGGACCACATCGCCCTTATTCCGGATCTCCCTCACCAGGTAAGGTTTCATCATTCTGCCATCGTTGGCAACGGCATTGTAAAAATTCAGGATCTGCAGGGGGGTCATTTTGGTCTCATATCCGTAAGACATCCATGCCAGGGTGGTACCCCACCAGTCCTTGTCACCGGGATATTTGAAAAAGGGAACTCCCTCTCCGGCAAGCTCTACGTTGAGGGGTTTTGTAATCCCCATGCTGTGAATCCGGTCAACGAATTTTTTGGGATCTTTTTCATAACAGGAGGTGATGATTTTGGCTACCCCCACGTTGGATGATTTTTCGAAAATCTGTTTCACTGACATTTGGCCATGCCCCCCGTATTTGTAATCGCTGTCATAAATGGTGCGGTCGTGATATTTCCATACGCCACTTCCGGTGTCGAAAACCTGGCTGGTGTCAATGAGTCCGTCCTCCAGGGCGGCCATGAGAGAAATGAGTTTAAAGGTGGATCCCGGCTCATAACAGCCGGCATGTCCCAGCGCATAGTTGTAAATTTCATCATAATGTCCGGGGGCCACCCGTCCCAGATTTGCGATGGCCTTGATTTCGCCGGTTTTCACTTCCATCAGGATGGCTGTGCCCCATTCGGCATTGCTGGATTTCAGCTGTCGCTCCAGGGCACTCTCGGTAATGTCTTGGAATCTTACGTTGAGCGTGGTCATGATATCCATGCCGTCCTTGGGTTCTATTTCAATCCGGCTCACCCAGCGGCCTGAGAGTTTCTGGCGGTAGCCTACGCCGGATTCACCTTTTAGGAAAGTTTCAAAAGCCTCCTCGATTCCTGTATTTCCGGCACTTCCGCTGGTTCCGCCGCCGGCCCCCCTGTTCATGGTTCCGATGGTTCGTGACGCCAGTAACCCCAGGGGAAGAACCCGTTTGTTTTCCTGCTCAATGATCCTGCCCCCGCCAAAAGCACCCCTTCGCAGGATGGGAAATTTCTTCATGGTCTGCAACTCGTTGTAATCAATCTTACGGGGCGTCAGCAAATACCCCCGGTCTTTCTGACGATATGCCGCGTCGAGCCGCCGCTTGTATTCTTTGGCAGGTAAATTCCTGAAAAATGATGAAAGCATCAAGGCAAGGGAGTCGCTCTGCTGACTGTAAACTTTCCGGACACCCGGCGCGGCCAGGTCAATCCTGACAAAATAGCCGGGGACCGAAGTGGCCAGAACATTGCCGTCATCGGCGCATATGTTGCCCCGGTTGGGTTCAAGCGAAACCGTATTGTGGGTCAGGTTGTCGGCAATCTGTTCCCACCGGTCCGTTTTGATGTTCTGTATCGCCAGCAATTTGGCAATCACCACAATCGCCATTATCAGCATGAAGAAGTAAATAATGGCCAAACGCGTAATGATGATGTTACGGAGGTTCATTTTTTCCTTTTTGATTTGTTCACTACGATTTTTCCGGGAGCCCTTACCTGTTCTTCAAGTCCCAACCCGGCCTCCTTCACTTTGTCAACGATTTCCGACGGTTTGCTCATGTGCATCAGCCTGGCTGAATTGGTGATGGATTGGGAGCGCAAATCATCGATGGTATCCTGTAAGACTTCAATTTCATGGATCACCTTTTCTGACCTGTACCGGTTGGTGATCAGCAGCAGACCCAGGAAAACCAGGAAAATGAAAAAGGGGATCTGCCGAGTGACCCGTTCATCCGTCAGAATGGTCCCACGCAGGAACGAACTAACCCCGGGACGCGATTTCCCGTTATTTTTAACTTTCTCTGCCATCACGATTCTGTTTTTTCCGCGATCCGCAACTTGGCGCTCCGGGATCGGGGATTTGCCTTGATCTCACTCTCCTCCGGAACAATCACCCTGCGGTTGATCAGGCGGAAGGGCGTCATGAAGTTTCCGTAGAAATCCTGCATTTTTGTGCCTTCCAGATTTCCCGACTTGAAAAAGTGCTTTACAAGGCGGTCTTCCAGACTGTGGTAGGTAATGACAACCATTCTACCTCCGGTTTTCAGGACTTCCCGGGAAGCGAGGAGAAACTCCCCCAGGACTGCGATTTCTTCATTCACTTCCATCCGCAAGGCCTGAAAAACCTGAGCCAGGTATTTTTTTTCGGTAGCTACAGGGATGCACCTTTCAATGGCAGCAATCAGCTGTCCCGTTGTAAGAATCTCCCGGACGGAACGTGCCGCCACGATCGCGGAAGCTACTCTACCTGCATTGTGGATTTCGCCCTGTTCCCGGAAAAGGAGGGTGAGATCCTGCTCCGGGTATTGGTTTACGATGTCGGCAGCAGTGCGTTTTGCATCCCTGTTCATACGCATGTCAAGGAGAGTGTCGAAGCGAAAGGAAAACCCCCTGCCGGCATTATCAAAGTCGTGTGAGGAAACCCCCAGGTCGGCCAGGATCCCATCCACCTTGTCCACTCCGTAATAGCGCAGGAAATTTTTGAGGTAGCGGAAGTTCTGCCTGATAAATGTCAGCCGGGAATCATCCCCCGCATTCCTGGCTGCTTCTTTATCCTGATCAAAGGCAAAGAGCCTTCCGTCCCCCAGCCGGGAAAGAATCTCCCCGGAATGACCGCCTCCGCCGAAAGTGGCATCCACATAAATCCCGCCGGGACGAATGTTTAACCCTTCGATGCTAGGGATCAGCAGAACAGGGACGTGGAACTGGTTCATGACGGTCTTTTTTCACTGTTGCCTGACAGCCGTTCCCTGTACACATCACGCAACGGCCTGCGCTCTTCCTTCACCTTCCGGTATTTTTTCTCATCCCATAAGGTAATCGACTGACCTTTTCCGACAAAAACCACATCCCTCTCAATTTCAGCATATTCCATGAAATCGGCCGGAATGTTGATCCTCCCGTTGGGGGCCATCACCACCGTGGCGAAATTTTCATATATGTCGGCCAGAAGATCATCATCGTCCTCGTTGAATGGGTTGAGCTGCCGCTCGATCATGTCGAGCCGCTGCTCCCATATCTTCAGGGGGTAAATATTCAAACAGGCCTTGTAAACATCCTTCTCAATGACCAGGGGTTCTTCGGCCAGAACACCCATGGCTTTCTTGAACGCGGCAGGAAGGACCACCCTTCCCTTGTCGTCGGTCAATGCATTGTATCTGGCAGAAAAACGGTTCATGGCTCTTCCTGTTTTGATGAAGTAAAAATAGAAATTATATTCCACATCATTACACTGTATGCCAATTTATTCCACTTACAGATAACGCAATTTTGTTGAAAAAAATGTTGAAAAGCTGTTAAGAAAGCAGGTCGAGGGTGTATTTTGTTCTTCTAAACAATTTGTTATCAGTAGTTTTAATGCAAAATGCAGGTGAATAACTTTGCGGTTGATAACTCATAACAGGGGGGAGGGTTTTTCGAAACTTATAAATAAAAACGGACGAAATGAGCTTAAAGGGTTCTATTAATCGATTTCACGATTAATTTTGTTTGGAATAAAAAAAGAAAACTGGAAGATGGTGAACGAAAATTCGACAGCGGATTTTAAGCCAATTGACATTAAGGAGATTTTCCGGGAGAAAAGTCCCGGGTTGTACCGTTTGATGCCGGGTTTTGTTTTTCGTTTGATACACAGGGTCATGCGGCTGGATTTCATCAACAGTTTCATTGTGAAATACGGGCATTTGGAGGGGATGGATTTTGTCACGGCATCGGTCAGGGATTTTGAAGTTACTGAGCGGGTATTCGGGGCGGAGAATATTCCTGCTTCGGGGAGTTTTATTTTTGCGTCCAATCATCCGTTGGGGGGATTTGATTCTCTTCTGTTGATGGAGAATGTGTACAAGCGGCTGGGGGATTTCAGGTTTTTGGTTAATGATGTTTTGATGAATGTTCCTCCCTTGCAGCCGTTGTTTGTTCCTGTCAACCATCATGGAAGCAACAGTCGTGAGACCGCCCGGATGCTGAAGGAGACCTATGTTTCAGGGAAGCAGATTCTGATTTTTCCGTCGGGGCTGGCTTCCAGGAGGATCAGGGGGAAGGTGGTGGATCTGGCGTGGCAAAAGCATTTTATTTCGAAATCGGTTGAGTACAAGCGGGATGTCATTCCCGTCTTTATCAGCGGAAGAAATTCAGGCCGGTTTTATGCGCTGGCGAAATGGCGTAAAAAGCTGGGAATCGGCTGGAATCTCGAAATGTTTCTCCTGCCCGATGAGACTTACCGTCATCGGCGTCAGCAAATATCCCTTTATTTTGGGAAGCCCATTCCTCATACTACTTTTGATCGCAGCAGGAGTCATCAGGAATGGGCGGCCTGGGTCAGGGATCTGGTGTATGAGTTACCCGGAACGTTGGATATGCCCAAAAATGTGAATAACTGATTATTCGCGACAACTTTTTTATATTTTTGCAGGTCAATCAGAATTTCATCTAAAATGAAAGAGATTATTGCTCCTGTACCTCTTGAGTTCATCAAGGCAGAACTTACTCCGGAAAAGATGATGCGCAAGACCAATAAGGGAGGAAATGAGATTTACATCATCACCCACCAGGATTCTCCCATGGTCATGCAGGAGATCGGAAGGTTACGGGAGCTAACCTTCCGGGATGCCGGGGGTGGTACCGGTGAGGAAGTTGACATTGATCATTATGACATTGCTGACGTTCCCTATAAACAGTTGATTGTATGGGATCCGGATGCCTCGGAGATTCTCGGCGGATACCGGTATATGATTTGCTCAGAAGCACCGCGCGACAAGGGCGGGAAAATCCTGTTGGCGACCACCGAGCTTTTTAATTTTTCGGAACGTTTCTGCAAGGAATATGTTCCATATACCCTGGAGTTGGGACGCTCCTTTGTAACTCCGGCATACCAGTCCAGCAAAACCGGCGCCAAGGCGCTTTATGCCCTTGACAACCTTTGGGACGGCCTGGGGGCCTTAACGGTTGACCATCCCAACATCAAATATTTCTTCGGGAAAGTGACCATGTATGCTCATTTCCATACCCGGGCGCGTAACCTGATCCAATATTTCTTCCTGAAATATTTCCGTGACCGCGAAAGTCTGGTGACGCCGATCCATCCCTTTATTTTTGACATTGACATGGAAGAGATGGAGGCTTTGTTTACCGGGGGTGATTACAAGGAAGATTATAAGACGCTGGTACAAGGTGTCCGGAATTACGGGGAGAATATACCGCCCCTTTTCAATGCTTATATGAATCTGTCGCCCTCCATGAAAACCTTCGGGACCGTTTTGCATGAAGGTTTCGGCCGTGTGCTGGAAACAGGGATCATCGTGACGGTAGAAGACATTTATGCCGTTAAGAAAGACCGTCATATCGAAACCTATCTCCTTACCAAGGAAACGGAAAGTTGGCTTGTGCCGGAATAGTCATCAGGGCTGATGCTTACTCATGCCTGATCATATCAGGCATGGAAGGTGAAATTAAAACAATTTCGGCAATTCTATGAGATCAGGAACCACAAAAGCTTTCGGAAACTGGTATTGTATCTCTTTCATCAGTTTGATGGCTTCATTGCGGGTGCGGAAGTCGCCTACCCTTACCTTGAAATCAGGTGAAACATAGCTGATGTAAACGTTGATGCCGGGATAGGCGGCCAGAAATTCGTTTTTAGTACTTTGGGCCTTTTGCCTGGCATTCATGTCTGAAGAAAAGAAAATTTCGACCCTGAAGCCCTGCATCTTTCCTCCCTGCTGGTTTCGCCGGATATGTAACCTGACCAGTTCCACAAGTTTGGGGTCCTGTTCAATGTTCAGCTTTTGGAAGATGTCGTTGCCAAAATTATCGGCGAAACTGCCTTCATGGCTGCCTGCTTGACCGGCCACAATCCCAGAAACCAGAAGAAACAGCGCAACTGTCAAAATCCTTTTCATTTCTATTCTCTTCACTCTGCAAATATAAGGAGTTTACAGGTAACATCTCCTTCTGCAAACTGAAACCGCTCCATTATTCACTTACTTAAAGTCATAAGAGACAGAATTTTTGGGGCAGTTACAATTTTCACCTACTTTTGTCGGTCCAAATGAGAGGGAATGACCAGGAAGTTCTTTATTGAGACTTACGGATGTCAGATGAATGTAGCTGACAGTGAGGTTGTTGCTGCGATTCTCAGGGGGAAGGGGTATGATATGGCTACTACCCTTGAGGAGGCAGATGCCATTCTGATCAATACCTGTTCGGTGCGCGACAATGCCGAACAGCGCATCTGGGGGCGGCTTGATCACTTCAACAGCCTGAAAAGGAAGAGAAAGGGGCTCATCGTGGGAGTGGTTGGATGCATGGCTGAACGGCTGGGTGAAGAATTCCTGCACCACAAAGCCGTTGATCTGGTTGCCGGTCCCGATGCTTACCGGGATATTCCCTATCTCTTTGACAAGGCTGAAAATGGCGAAAAGGCCATCAACACGGAGTTGTCGGAAATAGAAACATACGACGGAATAACGCCGGTCAGGATCGGAGATGTCAACATTTCGGGATTTGTCAGCATCACCCGCGGATGTAACAATTTCTGCACCTATTGTATTGTGCCGTATACACGGGGCAGGGAGCGCAGCAGGGATCCGCAGGATATCCTCCATGAAGTCGGGGACCTTTGCAGGAAAGGATTCAGGGAAGTGACACTGCTGGGACAGAACGTCAACTCATACCACTGGTATCCCGTTGATGGCATAAAACCGGTTCGTTTCCGCGATCTGCTGCAAATGACGGCTGAAGCATTTCCTGATATGAGGATCCGCTTTACCACTTCCCATCCGAAAGACATGCGCGAGGCCATTCTGAAAACCATGGCTTCCTATCCGAATATCTGCAAACATATTCATCTGCCAGTACAATCGGGAAGCTCCAGGATCCTGAAACTGATGAACCGCAAGTATGACCGGGAATGGTATCTCAACCGGATCGAGGCGATCAGGCGCATCCTCCCCGAATGTTCCCTGTCGACCGATCTCTTTTGCGGTTTCTGTTCCGAAACTGAGGAAGATCATTTGCAAACTCTTAGCCTGATGGAAGAGGTCAGGTTCGACATGGCCTTTATGTTCAAATATTCCGAACGGCCGGGAACCTATGCTCATCAGCATCTTCCCGACGATGTGCCCGAAGAGGTGAAATCACACCGGTTGGAAGAAATCATTAAATTGCAGAACAGGATTTCCCTTCAGCGTAACAGGGAAGGGGTGGGAAAAATCTTTGAAGTGCTTGTGGAAGGGATTTCCAAAAAGTCAGAGATGATGTATTTTGGCCGGACTTCGCAGAACAAGGTGGTGGTCTTTCCCCGGGGAAACACCTCCAGGGGGGATCTGGCACGGGTACTGGTAACGGGATGTACGCAAACCACCCTGATCGGCAGCCTTGCCGGGGAAGATGGACGGTGACTTGGAGACTGAGCGACTTAGAGATGAAGGGAACAGGAGTCTGTAGGTCGTGATCAGGTGGTTAGTTACCGGACAGATTATTGAAACAATTAATGCTATGATAAGTATAAGAGTCGAATGTGCCC